>ENA-ORNR01000638-ORNR01000638.1-human-gut-metagenome-genome-assembly--contig:-NODE-638-length-33340-cov-6.147213_pt1 | contig 33340 bp, 30 predicted proteins | sample MGYA00242114_ERZ509020 | MGnify/ENA primary metagenome ERZ509020 (study PRJEB26280, sample SAMEA2338758) | human gut metagenome | biome: human gut; feature: human-associated habitat; material: faeces...
GGACAGCCTCATCATTGGTCTTGAATCGACGGCACACTACGGCGACAACCTTGTTCGATATCTTGTTGCTAAGAATTACAAAGTGTGTGTGTTGAACCCCATCAAGACTTCTACTATGCGTAAGAACAACATTCGCAAAACGAAGACTGACAAAGTCGACACATACATCATTTGCAAAACTCTCATGATGCAGGAATCTCTCAGATTTGTGACCTTCTATGATCTTGATCTGATGGACTTAAAAGCCCTTGGACGATTCCGTCAGAAAACCATTAAGCAGCGAACCCGCCTAAAGATTTAGCTGACTTCTTACGTGGATGAGATATTCCCTGAATTGCAGTATTTCTTCAAATCAGGTCTGCATCAAAAGTCTGTCTATGCGCTTCTAAAAGAAGCACCAACACCGGAAGCTATTGCTTCTATGCATATGACTCATCTGGCTCATCTTCTCAAAGTGAACTCGCACGGACGCTTTGACAAAGAGATGGCTCAGCAGTTAAGAGTTCTCGCACAGAAGTCTGTCGGTGCCAGCGACAGTATTCCTTCGGATAGAAAAACAGACAATTAATCCCGTCGTTCTTTACCGCGAGCTTTACAAGTAAAATATACAGCAGACAGTACAGTGCGATTTGTAATAAAAGTAACATATAACAGTATCTCATTAAATTATTATGATTTTATCAATTCAGCCACAGGTTTGTTGGACTGTCTTTTACTTTCCCACTCAAGAACCCTCATAATTGTTGAGCGCGATTGACAGATAATTATTCTCCATGCAACTCTTCAACCACAACATTCGCATAATATTTACCACTTCTCGGATTGATTGATAATCCTCTTTGGAAAGCGTCTAACATCTCTATTTTCTTTTCATATCCTTCTAACATATTATCCAAATATACTACCGAATAAGGATCTTCGCCGTATAGTGCTCTTATCTCTGATACACTTGGCAGCAGTTCGAGATTCAGAGCCTTCCTATTAAACACCTGGTCTAACATTTTCTCCTCTGTTTTATAGAAAGATGTTAATGGAATATTCGTAATTGTATCTTTATTATAGATACCATTATAGAACATTGAGTTTCCGGTATCAAATAGAGGTGCAGGCTTAACAAATTGCAAGGTTTTTACATCCCGTAAGACACCTAAATTTAATAAATGCCTGTCAGTATTCGTAAATAAAAAATCTGACAGAACCATATAGTCCATAGCCTCCTGCATAGTGTCCCTGTCAATACCATAAGCTGCACACGCATCTATATACTTTTGATACACAGATTTACCATTATCCTTGTCTGATATAAAGGTAACATCGTAAGCAGGAATAAATTCATAGTCTATGTTTGTAAAGTTTTCAGAGATACAACCTATCCCTTCACCCATAGTAGTAGGAAGATGTATTAATTTGTAATCCACGGCATCTTTTCCTTGTTCTTTATGAACTAAAGTTGCAAACACTTCGTTAATACTCTGTCTGTACATGCTCCCATAATTCCCTTTAACAAGGCATCTTTTTCCATCTTTTATTATCCATCTTTTTTGTAACTCTCCCTGTGTAGTGGCACTTGGCTTAAATGGGCTTATATTTTCTAAATCAACATATGAAAAATCGACCTCTGCAAAATCATTCTCATATAGATTTACGCTTTCCCATGTATAGTCATTATCGTCATCCACAGGCTTTATCCAATAATTGTCAATCAATGACAAACTTAAATTATTCATCATATATACCATATTAGTGTTTCCACTAATTAGTACTCGTGAATTATTCTGGTTCTTAGGGACCGCTCTTCTTTCCCACCAATTATTGAAAGCCTTTTTATCCTCACACATATATGGCGAATGTTCTTTATTGATTATATTATACGATAATAAATATCCTGTATCAGCATCCAGTTCCAACAACATAGCAGGAGTGGTGCCATGATATAATATATACTTTTTGCTTTGTAACATAGAGCCTCCTTCAAAATCAGCTATAGAGTGACTGGTTTTATATTAACATACTTTACCATCCGATACAAATATAATATCCGCTTGTTTATGAGTTTAAATTTTTGTGGAATAGGAACGAAGCTTCCTATTGCACAAAAAACAAGTCCGTGAATATTGTAAATATCCACAGACCTGTCTGAAAGCGTATATCGAATTATTTCATACCATGTGCTCAAACAATTTATAGCTTTGTCACTACTCCATCCTTAAGCTCATACACATCTCCGTACTCAGGAAGAATACGCGTTCCTGCCTTTGCGGTATTGACCTGCTCCGGGCGGAAGCTGTGAAGAGGAATGAGCGTCTTAGGCGCTATCGTGTCAAGCATTGTTCTTAAATAATATGGCTTAGCGTGTCCGCCAAGTCCCTTGAAATCATAAGCTATGCCGCACACCTCGAGGAATTCCTTCATCTTTGCAAAGGAGGGGTCATAAGCTCCGAGAGGTGCACCGTCCATGTGGATGTATCTTGATACCACATCCTTTAAGTCGGTCAGCTCATACATATCTGCATAGTCAAGCTGGAGAGTATACTTGGAAGGGTTCTCAATAAGCTCTGCCCTGCTTATGAGCTTCCATCCTGAAGGGATACCCTCGCGGCAGATTCTAGGCTTGTTCTCCGTTACAACGGAGCTGTCGCTACATGCCTCGTTGTAGGTCTGCTCATATACGGCAATCTCATCCTCAGGATAGAATGCAGCCACATAGTCTGCCTGTACAGGGTCAAGAACAAGAGTTCTTCCGCCGCTCTTAAAGGTATTGATCATGCGGTGTACGCGCTCAACATTTCTGTTGTACGGATTTACAACTATAAGACCATTATCCTCTTGGGCTGCAGCATGAAGCTCTTCCTGTAAGCCCTCCTCTGTTCTGTCAGGCTCGGCTGGCTTCTCAAGTGAGAGCATGTCGATATCCTCGAAGCTTGCGGTAACGCCCTCTGTGATTACCACATCTGCTCCGTGGCAGGTCTTTCCGAACTCCTCGGAATATGACGGATGGAAGCCGTGGAAGCGGTAATCTCCTGTGTAGCATACATTTCCGTCAGGTGTTGTGATTAAGAAACCACATGCTCCGACTACATCGTGGTCGACAGGAACACACTTTACCGTAATGTCGCCGACAGTGAACTCAGCACCGTAGTCAACTCCGATGCAGTTAGGGTGCTCTCTGTGCTCAACGTCACCGTTCTTGGCAAGCTGACGGTATAATCTGAGTGAATCGGTGCTCATGTATACGGGAATATCAGGATGGAGACATCCAAGACCGCCCATGTGGTCAATGTGCATATGGGAAATCACAAAAAAACATTCCTTGCTAAGTTCGCCGTAAGGCACAAGTCCGGTTTTTTCGGCAGTATACTTGTCATAGATTCCGTCGGCAGGTGTGAGCATGCCAAGACGAATATAGTCTACGGCAAAATCATCCTTTCTTTTACGGATTTTTGCGTCCATGCGTCCTGCAACTGCAAATCCGAAGTCGAACATGCACTTGGTGCTCTCTGTCTCTATGGCAACGAATGTACCACCGATTTCCTTTAAACCATTAAAAAATGATATTTTTGTCATCTTCCATAACCTCCATATATTTCAAAATAGTATATTATTTTAACATAGATAGCATGTTTTGTAAATGCATATTTTGAACACTTATTTCGATTACAGATAACATATAAAAACAGGGAGCTCCAACAGAACCTCCTGCTTATATAAAAAATAAGAGGGCATCCATACGGACACCCTCTTTGGTTTTCAGAATAAATCTTAAATTACTTCTGAAGAATATCGTTAACTGCCTTTACTAAAGCATCAAGTGTAGTCTGTGCGTCGGACTCAAGGAGAATCTGCTCCTCCAAGGTGTTGTTGACAGCTATCATTACATCATAGCTTCCCTTGAATGCAGGCTGGCTGATGAAGTAAGCAGACTGTGAGTAAGCTGCTACAGATGTAGGGTCAGTTGCCATGAACTGCTGATATGTCTCAGACTCATAAGCGGATGTTCTTACAGGAAGGTAGCCTGTTGTCATAGCCCACTCTGTTGTTGCATCAGCGCTTGTTAAGAACTTGAGGTACTCCCAAGCTGCCTTCTGCTTGTTGGCATCCTGTGAGAACATAACAATGTTAGTACCTGCTGCGTTAGCTGCCATCTCTGTATTGCTTACAAGTGGAGCAACACCAAGCTCCCAGCCATCGGCTGTGATGTAGGAAGCACCTGTTGATGAACCAACGTAGGAAGCGATTAACTGGTTGCTGATTACGTTGGAGAAGTACTTATCCTCACCGACAAGACGTGCATAACCATTGTTGTAAAGGTTCATGATGAACTCTACTGTCTCAAGACCCTTCTCATTGTCGAATAATGCACCGTTCTCATCAATGTAACCGCATCCGTTCTGGGCAAGCATAGCCTGGAACATTCCGGCAAGGTCATCCCAGCCGATAGTCTCTATGCCCTTCTCCTCCTTGATTATCTTAGCCTGCTCAAGAAGCTCATTCCAGGTAAGAGGAGCTGTTAAGTCAAGCTCATCGAACATAGTCTTGTTATAGAAAAGAACATAAGTACTCTTGTTGAATGGAACACCGCTGATAAATCCGAACTGGCTGTTCTCATCTCTGTAACCGGCTACGATATCATCCCAGTTGTCAAAATCATTAGCTACGAAATCGTCAAGGTGAACAAGCTTATCTGAGTAAGCTGATAACCAGTTATTGTATGCCTGTGCAAGATCAGGAAGTGTGTCAGCAGCAGCGTTAGCTGTAAGCTTGGAGCTTAAATCCGAGTATGCACCCTGATTTGTAAGGTTAACTGTGATACCATACTCATTTGTCTCATTGAACTTGTTAGTGAGAGCTGTGAGCTCTTCCTCCTGCTTGTTGTTCATTGCATGCCAGAACTCGATTGTACAAGACTGGATACTGCCATCGTTTACAGCTGCGGAACTTTCTGTTGCAGATGTTGACTCTGCTACTGAGGTTGTCTCAGACTGTGTTGTGCCGTTAGTTGTTGTCTCGTTATTACTGCCATTGTTGCTGCATCCTGTAAGTGTACCGAATGCCATTGTTGCTGTAAGTGCTACAGCAAGTCCCTTTTTGAGTTTCATTTCTTTTTCTCTCCTTTTTGTGTACGGACAGCTATGCTGTCCATCTATTGCTTCACAGGTAGTTATCGTACTACCTTAGGCAATCCTTTGTCAATAAAAAATCGAAATAAAATGATTTTTATTTCGATTTTTTACCAAACAGTTACAAATAATAGAAATATTTTTTGCACCGGAATATTATTTAGCTCCTGAGCTGTATTTTAGCTCTTGAGCTGTATTTTAGCTCTTGAGCTGTTATTTAGCTCTTAAGTCCACTCTGTGTTACACCCTCAATAATATACTTTCTCAGGAACAAGTATACAATGACGATTGGCATAACCATGATAGTTGAAGCTGCCATGATGAGCTGATAGTCTGAGCCTGCCTCTGTCTGGAAACGGACAAGACCGTTGGAAATTACACGCATGTTCTTGTCATTTGTTACAAGCAATGGCCAGAGGAACGAGTTCCAGCAGCTGATAATGTTGAGAATAGCTATAGTAGTTATGGCGCTCTTGTTCATAGGTACCATTATCTTCATCATAAACTTGAAATCGCTGCACTTGTCAACCTTGGCTGCAAGATAGAGCGAATCCGGTACCTGCGAGAAGAACTGTGTCAGCAGGTAGATGTAGAATACATTTGACATGTACGGAACGATCATGGCAAGGTATGTGTCAATCCACTTTAACTTGGTGATAGTGATGAAGTTAGTGATTATCAGCATCTCGCCGGGTATCATAAGTGTTGCAAGGAAAAGTGAGAACACAAGCTTCTTTCCCGGAAAGTTAAGTCTTGAAAATGCAAAAGCCGAAAGTATAGCTGTTGCAAGCACACCTATTGTTGAAAAGATAGTGACTATAATCGTGTTCAAGAAATATCTTGGGAACGGAGCCGCACTCCATGCCTCTGAATAGTTGGACCACTGCGGTGATGACGGAAGCAGCGTAGGCGGAATGGCGATTATCTCAGCAGGTGTTTTGAGTGAGGAAATTATCATCCACAGGAACGGCATAAGCGTAAACAACGCTCCGAATATAAGGATGACATACTTCAACACAGCCGCTATTATATTGAATATTTTTCTTTTTTTGCTCATATATGCCTCCTACTTCTTCTTTCCCATCATTCTCTGTACAACAGTAAGAACAAGAATAATAAGGAACAATATAACTGCCGCCGCCGATGCAAGACCATAGTTGTGGCTGTTATAGAACTTATCGTAAATATAGTATACAACCGTAATCGCACTGTTGGCAGGACCTGCCTTGCCGCCCCAGAGCGAGAACACTTCGTTGTATACCTTGAATGCACTGATAAAGCCCATGATAAATGCATAGGAAATCATCGGTGCGATTCCCGGAACTGTAATCTTCCAGAATACTCTCCATCTAGGAGTTGAGTCAACCCTTGCCGCATTGTAGAGATCCTTAGGGATTGTCTGAAGTCCGGCAAGGAATATCAGAATATCAAAAGCCATACTCTTCCATACACTGAAAATGATGAGCGACGGAAGCGCATATTTAGGCTTGTTAAGCCACTGTACCTTGGCTATTCCGAACCAACTGAGAACATAGTTTAACAGACCATAGTTGCTGTTAAATATCCAGCTCCATACAAGACCTATAGCGATAACGCTGGTTACATACGGAAGGAAGAATATTGTCTGGAACAAGCCCCGGAACTTGATGTTGCTGTTCAAAAGTACTGCAATAAGAAGCGACAATGCGATTGAACAAGGAACAACGAACACAACATAGATACTTGTGTTTCTGAGCGCCTTTGTAAAATCCTTATCACCAAAAAGGTCCTTATAATTGCCGAGACCAATTCTGCTGTATTCACCGCTTATCATATTATAATCTTCATAAAAGCTCATAAGAAAAGCTCTTACAAGAGGATAAGCCGTAAATAAAAGAATGATTATCAATGCAGGCATAAGATAAAGATAGCCCTTCATGTTCTTTTTTTCCATAGTCAGTCTCTCCTCAATTAAAATTTGCCTAAGCTCTTCTCATCAGCGTCAAAAATCATAATCTGATTCTTGCGGGCGCGGATAGTGAACTCATCGCCCTCTTTAATTGAAAGGTCAGAATGAACAAGTATTCGAAGCTCAGTGTTTCCGATTGAAAAATGGATAAGGAGGTCACGGCCTGTCATTCTTACATGGGAAGCCTTGACTGTGATACCCTCATCTGCAACCTCAAATGACTCCGGACGTATTCCTGCTGTATATGTTCCGTCCTTAATCTCACAGCCAGAACGCAGAAGTGCTCCATTACAGTATATGCTTCCACCCTTCACTTCAACAGAGAAGGTGTTAACCTGCGGCATGCCAAGGAACTGCGCAACAAAAAGGTTGTCCGGGTTCAGATACATTGTCTGCGGAACCTCATATTGCTGTACAACGCCGCTCTTCATAACTGCAATACGGTCTGAGATACTCATTGCCTCCTCCTGATCGTGTGTAACGAAGATGGTTGTTATCTTAACCTCCTGCTGGATTCTTCTTATTTCCTCTCTGGTCTCAATACGCAGCTTCGCATCAAGGTTGGAAAGAGGCTCATCAAGAAGCAATACCTCAGGCTTTTTAACAAGTGCTCGTGCAATGGCGACTCTCTGCTGCTGTCCGCCTGATAATGCCTTAGGCTTACGCTTCAAAAGGCCGTCAAGCTGAACAAGCTTTGCCATCTCATTGGCACGTTCCCTTGCTTCTGCCTTCTTTACCTTACGGTTGATGAGTGGGAACATAATGTTCTCCTCAACTGTCATATGCGGATATAACGCATAGTTCTGGAATACAAGACCAATCTCTCTGTCTTCCGGTGCAACCTTAGTTACATTCTTGTCTCCGAAATATATGCTTCCGGAGGTGGGATCTGAAAGACCTGCAAGCATGAATAGCGTTGTAGATTTTCCACATCCGGAAGGGCCTAAAAGCCCGACAAGCTCGCCGTCTGCTATATGAAGATTCATATTGTCGACTGCTTTGAAATCTCCATAAGCCTTTGTCAGATTCTCAATTCTGATATCCATTTGGGGTACCTCAATTTCCGTGTTTTACACATTTTTATATTATTTTTTTAATGTAAATTTAATTATATATAAAAGCCGCGTAAAAAACAATCCATTAACTGTAATTTTTATGAAAATTATGAGAAAAAGCTTCATGCAGCGGCTTTTTAATTTTCTTTCGGGTTATCTCAACAAGCCCCAGCTTTGTCATTTCTATAAAAAAAGATGGGACGGAATCTTTTGCCAGTTCAGCTTTCAAAAATTCAATGATTGATGAATTATTTTCAGGATTTTCCATATTTATAAAATCCACAATTATTATTCCGGATATATTTCTGAGGCGCAGCTGTCTGCATATTTCTGCAGCTGCTTCCAGATTTATCTTAAGGAAAGTGTCTTCGCGGTTTTTCTTATTTCCGTCGAATTTTCCTGTATTTACATCAATAACGGTGAGTGCTTCAGTAGGTTCAATTATAAGGTATGCGCCTGATTTAAGCCATACATGCGGACTCAGAGCATCGTGTAATATTTTTTCGAGGCTGTAACACTTATATAACGGAAGAAGCTTATCCTCGTAAAGGCTTGTTATATCCTTTAGCCTGGGAACACCGGAGGTTATGTTTTCTAACAGCTCAGGTTCATCAGACACGATGCTGTCGCTGTTCGTAAGCTTGTACTCCCTTATATCAGAAACATACTGCTCCTCCTTCATATATAGGCACGTAAAGGCCGGCCGTGATGTCGACTTAATATGGATTGAATGTTCAAGGCCGCTCATATATTCAGCTTCTTTTAACAGCTCATTCTCATCGGCCTTGTATGCCGCAGTTCTTACCACGAAGCTCATTCTTCCGTCTGAGGCTTCAATATATGGCTTGAGCTTTTCCTGAATATTTTTTCTGAAATGGTTGTCCCTTATCTTGGCGGAAACGGCAACCTCACCCTTGTCATCAAGTGACATAACGATATAGTTTCCGGTTATGCTGATCTGTGATGACACAGAAGGCACCTTAGTCTTTATAGCCTCCTTTGAAACCTGTACGAGCATAAGGTCACCCTGGCAGACTTTACCGGTATTTTTCCGGTTTAAAAAATGATGCTGTGTGTTATCGTTAAGCGAATAATAGCATACAACATCCTTTGCAATCTCCACAAATGCGGAATTGATATTTTTGACAACATTCTGGACACGGCCTATATATACGTTTCCGAGGAGGGCAGCCTCCTTATCACTGTCATTTTTATCGTAGACATTGATAAGTGAAGGCCTGCCCTCCTCGAAGGTGACGGCTGTGATTTTATCAGAAAATGTTGTGATAACAATTTTTCTCATAACCTCTGCTCCATATTCAATATTTATTATCAGCGTTTTGAAAGCTCAGCGGTAATCTCCTCCCATGTGACACCCTTAAGAGACATAAGCACCATCACATGATACAGAAAATCAGATATTTCGTAAATGATTTCCTCAGGGTCGGGATTCTTGGCGGCAATAATAATCTCTGTTGCTTCCTCACCGCATTTCTTGAGAATTTTGTCGATTCCCTTGTCGAAGAGATAATTAGTGTAGGAGCCTTCCTTAGGATGGATTTTTCTATCCTCTATCACGGACATGACATCCTTAAATACCTTGAGCGGATTGGTCTCCACATAATCCTTTGATACAAGGTTTCTGTAGAAACAACTGTAATTGCCGGTATGGCATGCCGCTCCAAGCTGTTTTACCTTCGCTAAGAGTGTATCATTATCGCAGTCAATGTCAAGGGATTTTACATACTGGTAATGTCCGGATGTCTCACCCTTTACCCACTGCTCCTTACGGCTTCTGCTGTAGTATGTCATAAGTCCGGTCTTTAATGTGTTGTCGAAGGCTTCCTCATTCATATACGCAAGCATAAGCACTTCATCGGTTTTATAGTCCTGGACAATAACCGGGATGAGCCCGTCACTGTTCAGCTTGAAATCAGCAAATGCAATCGATGATGTGAAGCTTACAACCTCATAGCCCTGCTTTTTTAATTCTTCCTTATATGTATTATAATCAGAGTTTATGTCAGCTTTTGTCAAATAGAAATCGGAATTTGCATAAAATCCGTCAAAATTCGCATTAAAAAGCGACGCAATCTTATTCTCAGCACATAAATCTGCAAGCTCAGTGTCAAAATCAGCATCCGATACAAGCACACCTATTTTTTCACATCCGAACCGGCTGGCTACCTCTGTCATCATGGCGATGTCAGCCTCAACCGAGGCATCGAGAACAGCTCTTCTTCCTCCTGCGTACAGGTATTTTTTTACATCCTCCACGCGCTTGATATTTCCACTTACATTGAGAGGCAGATCAGTCTCTCTTCCGATTTCCCTTATTACGGATATAGCACCATCATGTGAGGCGTCATCGTATGATAAATCCATAATAAAGAGTTCGTCTGCTCCGGCTGCTTCAAGCCTTAGGCATATCTGTACCGGTGTAAGTTTTTCATCAATCAGGTTGAGGCAGGCTTTATCGCTGTATGCTTTTTTGTCCTTTAAGAAAAGAACAGGAACTATTTTTTTCATGGAAAAATCCTCCCGGTTTATTTTGTCATTTGCCAAATAGAAATTCAGAAGCTATATGGCACGATTTATAGTGCGCCCTTTGTTGAAAGAACATCTATTATACGCGGGTCAATGGAAACCGCTTCGTCAATCGCCTTTGCGAATGCTTTGAACATAGCCTCTATGATATGGTGATTGTTATCGCCATCTAACTGCTTTATGTGTAAATTCATGCCGGCACTGTAGGACACTGCATAGAAAAATTCACGAACCATCTCCGTATCAAAGTCTCCGACCCTGTCAGTGGTGAACTCTCCTTTGAAGTTAAGATATGGTCTCCCGGACAAATCAATTGCACAAAGGACAAGAGTCTCATCCATCGGGAGCAGCATGCTGCCATAGCGTTTAATGGATTTCTTATCACCGAGAGCTTCCTTGATGGCTTCGCCAAGTACAATACCTGTATCTTCTATGGTGTGGTGACAGTCCACATATAAATCACCTTTGACCTTTACTGTCAGGTCAAAAAAACCATGCTTTGCAAAACTTTTTAACATGTGGTCAAGGAAACCGATTCCCGTTTCAATATCTGCTTTGCCTGTTCCGTCAAGGTTGAGTGTAATAGCAATATCTGTTTCGGATGTTTTTCTCTTTATTGATGCAGTTCTCAAATTCAGCCACCGCCTTTTCTGATATTGAAGTGAATATATATAATTCAGCCTGATTATTTATGCTCAAATCTGACCTTGATTGAATTTGCATGTGCTGTGAGTCTTTCAGCGTTTGCAAACTTTATGATATCCTCATGGATTGGCTCAAGGGCCTCGCGTGAATAGGATATAATGCTTGACTTCTTAATGAAGTCATCCACGCCAAGCGGTGAGAAGAACTTGGCTGTTCCGTTGGTAGGAAGCACATGGTTAGGTCCGGCAAAGTAATCCCCGAGAGGCTCAGAGCTGTACTCGCCTAAGAATATTGCACCTGCATTGCGAATCTTTGTCATCACGGTGAATGGATCCTTTGTGACAATCTCAAGATGCTCTGAGGCTATCTCATTGGCTGTCTCAACAGCTTCATCTATATCCCTTGCGATGAGAATATAGCCATAGTTTTCAAGAGATTTGCTTATAATCTCACTTCTTGAAAGCTCTGCAACAAAGCTGTCTATCTCCTTTGAAACTTTGTCAGCGAGTTCTTCACTTGTAGTGATTAGAATTGCGGACGCCATTTCATCGTGTTCAGCCTGTGATAACAGATCAGCGGCTACATAGCGTGGGTTGGCTGTCTCATCAGCTATTACAAGAATTTCACTTGGTCCGGCAATTGAGTCTATGCTTACATGGCCATATACTGCCTTCTTTGCGAGTGCCACATAGATGTTGCCGGGTCCCACAATCTTGTCTACTTTCCTGATGCTGTCCGTACCGTATGCCATGGCGGCGATTGCCTGAGCACCTCCAACCTTGTATATAACATCAACACCCGCCTCATTGGCGGCTACAAGCGTCCCCGGGTTGACCCTGCCATCCTTTCCCGGAGGTGTTGTCATAATAATCTGGTTTACCCCTGCAACCTTGGCAGGGATAATGTTCATAAGCACTGATGACGGATAGGCGGCTTTACCTCCCGGAACATACACGCCTACACGGTTAAGCGGAGTTACCTTCTGCCCTAATATCGTTCCGTTAGGTGTTGAGTCAAACCAGCTATACTGCTTCTGCTTAGCGTGGTATTCGCGGATGTTGACAAGGGCTTTTCTGATAACCTCCACAAGCTGCTCATCGACAAGCGAATACGCTTCATCAATCTCTTCTTTAGTTACTACGATATTCGCCACATTTATATCGGCACCATCGAATCTTTTAGTGTAATCGAATACTGCCTCATCGCCTTTTTCCTTTACATCTGCAAGGATAGCTGCGACGCTCGCCTCGAATTTTCCATAGCTGTTAGGGCTTCTCTTTAAAAGATTCTCAAGTATATCCTTCTTTGTGTCTTCACTTAATATAACCTTTCTCATACCTTACTTAGCCTCCACATATTTTCTCAAATCGTTAATAATCTTTAAAATACGTTCATTTTCCATCTTCATGCTTACCTGATTGACCACCATTCGCGCCGAAAGGTCACATACCTCGTCAAGCACGCATAGACCATTCTCGCGGAGTGTTGTGCCTGTCTCAACAATGTCTACGATGACCTCGGACAGACCTACAATCGGCGCAAGCTCTATGGAACCGTTCAGCTTTATTATCTCGACAGTCTGGTGCTTTTTGTTGTAAAAGTAATCCTTGGCTATATTAGGATACTTGGTTGCCACACGTATAAGCTCGTGACCGTTTAGATATTTTCCGGCGCTCTCAGGTCCACACACACACATGCGGCACTTACCTATTCCAAGGTCATAGACCTCATATAGATTACGCCCCTCCTCAAGTATCGTGTCCTTGCCGACTATGCCGATATCAGCGGCACCGTATTCAACATAAGTAGGTACATCGTTCGCCTTTGCAAGGAAAAAGCGGAGTCCAAGCTCCTCATTGGTGAAGATGAGCTTTCGTGAGCTCTCATACTTCATCTCCTCACAGGTTGTTCCTATCTGTTCAAACATCTCAAGGGTCTTTTTTGCAAGACGTCCCTTAGCTAATGCAAATGTTATATATCTCATATATTACACTAACCCCGCTTTCTCAAGTGCTGCCCTGTCTGCCACAATAACCGCTTCATAGCCTCCGGAGAGTGCAAGCTCTTCATAGTCCTGCTTTGTTCTTCCTATTTCAAAAGGGAAAAGACCAACGCTGATTCCGGATTTGCGGTAATGTGTTGCAAGCTTAATCGCCTCTGAAGCCTCACCTTCATGATAAAGTATCATTAATGGAAGTCTGCTGGCGGGAAGTGTTATTTTCTGTCTGTTGAGGGCAAGAAGCACGAAATCTACATTAACGGAAAAACCAATTGAAGCTGCGGATTTACCATATTGGCATATAAGCTCATCATAACGTCCGCCGTTGGCAACCGGCTCGCCAACCTCGTATGTAACTGCGCGGAATATGATTCCTGTATAATATGTAAGCTCACTCAGCATTCCAAGGTCAAAGGATACATATTTTTCATAACCGTACACCTTAAGAAGCTCATACACTTTCTTAAGATGTTCTATTGCTCCAAGTGATTCATCGTTATGAACATAGGACTTTGCCTCATCAAGCTTGGCGGCGGAGCCGAAAAGCTGTGGAAGCATAAAGAGGGCTTCTCTCACAGAGTCGGAAAGTCCATATTCCCTTGCAAGCTCCTCAACACCGAAAAAGTTCTTCTTCTGGATAAGAAGCCTTAATTCATCCTCCGTGTCGGAATCAATGCCGGCTTCATTGACAAGACCTTTAAAGTAGGCTGTCTGTCCCACTTCAACCTGAAATTCCATAAGCCCTGCTGTAAGAAGTGCTTCAATCATCATGGCAAGCATTTCTGCATCTGCGGTAACCGAACTGTCACCGATAAGCTCACAGCCAAGCTGAGTTGTCTCCTTAAGCCTTCCTTGATATGATTTCTTATTTATAAAGGTATTTCCAAGATAACACAGCTTGATAGGCAGCTCTTCGTTTTCAAAATACTTGGCTGCACATCTTGCAACCTGTGGGGTCATATCCGGTCTGAGTACAAGGGTATTTCCCTCACGGTCAAAGAACTTGAACATGTTCTTTGAGGCTACGCTTCCTCTTTCTTTGTTAAATATATCAAAAAATTCAAATGACGGCATCTGTATATCTCTGTAGCCATACAGCTTTAAAACCTGATGCATTCTGTTCTGCAGCAGAAGCTTGTTCTCACATTCAGTTCCGTATAAATCTCTCACACCTTCAGGTGTGTGCAGTAGTTTGCGTTCCATAAGCCCCTCACTTTCACTGTAATACACTTTATCATGGTAAAATGGTAAAATGTTACCATGTGATAGTACTATATCAGAATGTCAGAAGAATGTCAATCTTTTTCACTCCGCTCGGATAAATCCAGCTTAATCTGTTCAAGATAGTGCAGCATCACACCTGAATGGGAGCGGATTATGTATGTCTGGTCAAGCTCCTCATAGCGGAAGCTTTTTCTTCCGCCATCCTTCATTCTGTTCCAGAATTTTAAAACATGCCTGTACGGAACATATATTTTTTCATCCCTGCACGAAAATAGTATGATAAAAAATGAGATTCCCCCCTGCTTCTCGAACTGCTTCATGAACTCCATCTGGTGCTCATGGATGTTATGCAGCGGAAAGGTATCGGTTGTACATTCCTTGGCATCAAAGCAGACAGGTATTCCCTGCACTATGCCTATATAATCCACAGTACTTTTTTTGTCAAAATAGGCAAGAGTTATGTGGTTGTGTTCCTTGTCCATCTTAATGGGGGTGATGGGGGTAGGGATTTTTTGTATAAGTGCAAGATTTTTTTCTCTATATTTATCATTGCTCCGGTTTATAAGCTCCTCAAGGACGGAGCCTCTAAGCCCCCTTGAGTTCCATGTGGCCATGAAAACACCTCACTTCGGTAATAATGTTGTTCAGGTAATGCAAAAATATAAAAGCATGTATATTCTGTAAAATATAAACTAAAAAATATTTTTAGTGAATTTCTCCAGCTTAGCCGGAACAGGTGCCTTATACTCCCTCCCATCGGGGAGAACCACACGGTATGCATGCAGGAGCTGGTCCTTAAGCTTATATTTTTCATTGATTTTTCTGTCACCGTACTTGAAATCTCCGAGAATGGGATGTCCAAGCATTGCAAGATGAGCGCGGATCTGATGCGGGCGCCCGGTTATAAGATGCACTTCAAGCACCGTATAATCCTCGCCATGGCCAAGCACATGATAGTCCGTTCTTATGAAGCGTTCATCCTCAGTGGGAGCCATACTGCCATCAATCGGGCGGACACTAACCTTGTTGGCGGCTTCATCCTTTATAAGAAGGGCACATACATTGCTGTCATCAGTAACTTTTCCCTTAACCACGGTGATGTAGTATTTTTCAAGGGTTCTGTTTTTGATAATCTCCGATAGCTCACGGCTGCCCTTCATGGATTTGCCGGCAAGCACCAGTCCGCTGGTGTTGCGGTCAAGCCTGTTGCACACTGACGGCTTGAAGGTTCTAAGCTGTGCCTCATTGATTTTCCCTTCATGAAGGAGGTAGCCGATTATGTATTCGTTTAAGGAGACATCAGCCGGTGAAGCCTTCTGTGTGAGCATTCCGGATGGCTTATTTACAAAGAGAACATCATCATCCTCATATATTATATCAAGCTTTTTATAGGGGTAAATCTTACTTATCTTAGAAACCTTCTGTGTTCCGCTGAACTTTTCGATGGTCTCATCGGAGAGAAAGAGCTTAACACTGTCTCCGACGGACAACTGCTCCCTGCCGGTACACTTCGTCCCATTGAGCACGATATTCTTTTTTCTCATCATTTTATAAAAAAATGAAACAGGTGCTTCCTTAAGTATCCTTCCAAGATATTTGTCAAGTCTCTGCCCCGCCTCGTTTTTGCCAATAGTAAATTCCTGCATATTACTGCCTCACTTTTGTGGGACAGGGGTCTGACACCATTGTCCCAGAATTGGGACAACGGTGTCAGACCCCTGTCCCATGAAATCAAATAGAAAGTATCTTAATATTATGGGCGATATCATCGATACGCTTCTGCTCTTCCTCTGTGTATTCGGAAGGTGCGGAGGTATTTACAGCCGTCAGTCTTTTCCTGAACTTATTGAGGTCTGTGTAGAAGCCCACATCTGTTGTAATACCGGAGCGCTTGAGAAAATCCTTTATGTATCTGCCGTGGTATGCGGTGTCAAGCTTCTTGTCTGCACAGTAGATAAGGATGTGAGCCTTGTCGATTGCGACATATGGCAGCTCAATACTCTTTTTCTCAGGTGTGATGAGAATATCCGATAATATAGTCAGCCTGTCATTAGACCTGCACATTTCATCATATTCTGAAGTGTCTGCCTGTCCTTTTCTCGGGTACATGAGGAAATTTACGGTCATCTTTCCTGTCGGGAGCATCATAAGTATTGCTGCAACTGTCAGAAGATTTCCACGGTCAGCAAAAATGATTATTCCTGTAAAGAAAAGAAGAAGAACCAGCATATAGCCGCTTACCATCGCCACTCCTGTCCTTAGCTTTCTGTTCTTTAAGTACCCGGGAGCACCCTTTGGCACATTTTTTATTAAATTTCCCATTAACATTACCTCACAGTCTTTATGTAACATATATTAGAAGAATTTCATCAGGAGCCTGTGCGGCAGGAAACGCCCGGCAACGTAGGCTAACTTCATGCTTCTTCCGTAAATGCTCAGTTCATTGCCAAGAGCGGCATCCTTGATTGCCTGTTCCACAACCTTCTCAGGCTTAGCCATGACCATGCGTTTCAGGAACTTGACATCTTTTCCTGCAATATCAAAAAATTCGGTATCGACTGGTCCCGGACATACAGCGGTCACAGTTATTTTTCTTGATTTAAGCTCCTTGTTAAGTGCCTTGGAAAAGCTCAGGACGTACGCCTTGGTGGCTGCATATACGGCAAAATCAGGCTGGGGCATGAAGCCGGCAGCGGAAGCAAGCTCAATTATTCGTGAGTTTTGTGAAATATATGGAAGGCAGAGCTTTGTGACTGCTGTGAGAGCACGACAATTGACATCAACCATGCCAAGCTGTTCATCACAGTCAAGCTCTTCAAAGCTTCCACTCCTGCCATAGCCTGCACAGTTAACTAAAAGCTTGATATCAGGTGTATTTTCTTCAAGAAGACCTTTAAATTGCGAAAGCTCATCAATGCTTGAAAGGTCAAGAGAGATAACCCGCGATGTGAGCTTTATCTCTGCAGCTACCTCCTCAAGGCGTTCTGTTCTTCTCGCAACCAGCCATATCTCGTCGAATCTGGAATATCTGGCAGCAATCTGCTTTGCAAACTCCCTGCCAAGACCGGATGAAGCTCCTGTAACCACTGCTATTTTCATATTAATCCCCATTTCCGAAACCATAAGCTTTAAAGGTTTCTATCTGCCGTTCTTTTTTTGAAAACCTGTCCTTTTATTGTTTCTGTTATCCGCAGAACCTTTTGCGGACATATTTCTGCCGGTGTTTGACCGGCTGTCTGTATTACTATTTTTATATCTGCCGGAGCTGCCCTTGCCGATAGTGCTCTTAACTGTGGTGTTTTTTCCGGCACCGCTGCTTTTCCTGCCGGATTGTGGCTTATTGCCCTCATTGCCGTTTCGTATACTCTGAGTGTTTCCGGATGTGTGCCTGTCGTTATTTCCCTTGTAGGACATCTTTCTTGGTGGGATAAGGCAGTGCTTGTCAAAGCCTATTAAATCCTGCCTGTGAGCCTTTAACAGTGCTTCTTTTACAAGGTCATAATTCTCAGGATTTTTAAACTGTATAAGTGCACGCTGCATTGCCTTCTCATGCGGATTGGTCGTGACATACACCGGCTTTAAATCGCGCGGGTCAAGCCCGGTGTAATACATACAGGTAGATATGGTCGATGGTGTCGGATAGAAATCCTGCACCTGCTCAGGCATGTAGCCTAAATCCCTGATGTACTCCGCAAGGGCTATAGCATCATCGAGCGTTGAGCCAGGATGTGAGGACATGAGGTATGGAATTGCATACTGCTCCTTGCCGAGCCTGCTGTTGATGGCACTGTATTTTTTAAGGAAGGCTTCATATACGGAATTCTCCGGCTTTCCCATCAGGCGCAGTACATTGTCCGTTATATGCTCAGGAGCCACACGCAGCTGTCCGCTGATATGATATTTGCACAGCTCCTCCATGAATGTATCGTCAGTGTCCGCCATGACATAGTCAAAACGTATACCGGAGCGGACAAACACCTTTTTCACATCGGGAATCCTGCGCAGCTTTCTCAGTAGCTCCACATAGTCGCTGTGGTCAACCTTGAGATTGGCACACGGCTTAGGGAAAAGGCATTGCTTGTTGGTGCATACTCCCTTGGTAAGCTGCTTGTCACATGATGGACGGCGGAAATTGGCTGTCGGACCTCCTACATCATATATATAACCCTTGAAATCCGGCTCCTGTGTCATTCTCTTTGCTTCTTCTATAAGGGATTCATGGCTTCTTACCTGGACAATTCTGCCCTGATGGAAGGTGAGCGCGCAGAATGAGCAGCCTCCGAAGCAGCCTCTGTTGCTTGTCAGGCTGAACTTGATCTCAGCGAATGCAGGGACACCGCCGAGTGCATCGTATGATGGGTGCCATGCATTCATATAATCCATTGAATACACATCGTCAAATTCCTGCTGTGTGAGAGGATATGATGGCGGATTCTGGATAATATACTCTGTATCTTTGTATTTTTCAACAAGGTGCTTTGCTACGAATGGATCCGTATTGCAGTACTGTTTATAAAAGCTTTCTGCATAAGTCTTTTTATCCGAACATATCTCATCGTAGGATGGAAGCATAATATATTCATCATACAGGTGTTCAAGATTTTTAGCTTTATACACCGTTCCGCGTATGAAGGTTATATCCTTGACATCAATTCCTGCGTTGAGAGCATCTGCTATCTCAACTATAGAATGTTCGCCCATTCCGTAAGATATAAGGTCGGCACCGCTGTCTAACAGAATGGAACGCTTTACTTTATTTGACCAATAGTCATAATGTGCAAGTCTTCTGAGGCTTGCCTCAATTCCTCCGATGATTATAGGTGTCTTTTTGTAGGTCTGCCTTATCAGATTACAATATACAATAGTGGCATAATCAGGTCTTTTACCAATAACTCCTCCCGGTGTGTAGGCATCGAAATTTCTTCTCTTTTTAGATACAGTATAGTGGTTGACCATCGAATCCATATTTCCCGCTGCTACAAGGAAGCCAAGCCTTGGTTCGCCAAGTATGGAGATACTGTTCTTATCCTTCCAGTCCGGCTGCGGGATTATTCCAACCTTATATCCGTTTAATTCAAGTATTCTGCTTATAATTGCATGACCGAATGAAGAATGGTCCACGTATGCATCACCGGATATATATACAAAATCACATTGTGTCCAGCCGCGCCTGTCCATATCTTCCCTGCATATTGGTAAAAAATCTTTCATATAACTCCTTATATCTGTCATGCTGTAAAAACATGAACTTAGTTATCGTTACCGCATCACTGCGTGTATAATTATTTTATTTGTGTAAAATCATCTATAAAGTAATCTGCCAGTTTCATTTTCTCTTCGCGCATTCCATGTGAATAGTCATCCTCCACGGCAGCAGTTGTCATGCCCGCCAAATTGCCTGCGGTGATACCCATAGGAATATCCTCAAACACAAGGCACTCCTCCGGTCTGACACCGAGCTTTTTTGCCGCAAGCAGATATATATCCGGTGCAGGCTTTCCTGCTCCTGCTTCACAGGCGGTTGTTATCGCATCAAAGTATTCTGCCACACCTTCTGCCTTTAATACACCATTTATAAGGGCTTCAGAGTTGCTTGAGGCGATACCGGCAAGAATGTGGTCTGATTTTAGGCGTGCAAGGAACTCCTTCGCACCTTTTTTTAATTTAACCTCTGAGGTGTACTTATCATAAGCCATTCTGTTCCAGTGTGCCTTGATATCCTCCACATCGTCCTTGATACCAAAGCGTTTCTTAAAGTATTCGGCTGTCTCGGTGAAGCTCATTCCTTCGATTTCCTTTTGCAGATCATCGGGAAGCTCTTTACCTATTGCACTTAAAAAATCAATATCAATATTGCGCCATACCCACATAGAATCAACGAGTGTTCCATCCAGATCGAACAGTACGGCGCGCTTGCCCTTCAATAAATCATTATACTTGTATTCCATATATATATAAACGGTCTATGCCGTTGCCTCCTTAAGTAGATTTATTTCCTCTTCGGTTAATCTTCTGTACTCTCCCGGCTTAAGCTCCGCGTCCAATGTAAGGGGTCCCATTGACAATCTTTTTAGATATGTGACCTCCGTCCCTACAGCCTCGAACATACGCTTTACCTGATGAAACTTGCCCTCATGGATTGTGAGCTGTATTTTGGATGTGTGCTCCGCTTCATTTACCTCCAATATAACCAGTTCGCCGGGCATAACAGGTGTTCCATCAAGGAGTGTGATGCCGGATGAAAAAAGCTCTACATGTTCTTTTGTGACAAGCCCATGTATATCGGCATAATAAACCTTGTCGACATGCTTTTTAGGTGCTAACAGGCGGTGCGCCAGATCCCCGTCATTCGTTATAAGAAGCAGACCTTCTGTATCCTTGTCAAGTCTTCCGACAGGAAAAAGGTCATTGCGCGTTCTCTCATCAATTAAATCAAGCACTGTTTCAGCCTTTTTGTCCATGGTGGCGGTGATTACACCTGCGGGTTTATTGAGCATAAAGTATTCCATATCAGAAAAGGCGATAATCATGCCATCAACCGCGATGACATCGCTATTCTCATCAATCTTGATATCGGAGGCTTTCACAACCTCACCATTGACGGTGATACGGCCTTTTTTTGCCATTTCCTTTATGACGCTGCGGCTGGCAACGCTCATTTCTACAAGAAATTTGTCCAGTCGTTTCATGTATAATCCTCGTTTGCGTAGTTTTATTTGGGATGTCTCTAAGCTACATCCATCTCCAGCCCGGGAGATATTTATTCTTTACCTGTCCGTTATTGTACTTACCCCAGCCAAGCGGATAGCCGTCAACCATTATAAGCTTAATGGAACTGCTGCCGGTAACGCAGGTTTCATCGACCTCTATGGTTTCACCTTTGAGATAACGTATAACGGCATCATCTGAGAGCTTTAAATTGATCTGGCTGCTGTACTGTCCATCCTTTAATGTCATCGCAAATGCCTGACTTGGCTCAAAGCGGTTCTTTTTAAGCTCACCCAGAAGGGTTCCCGTCCTCATTGCGCGAAGTCCCTTGAGCTTTCCGGCAAGAGGCGGAAGATAATATACATTATCCTTCTGGATAATTATGTCTGAAGATGGGATTTCAAAGTTAAGCTCATCAAGAAAAGCGGTAAGCTCATCCGGAAGCTTGTTAGGTCTTCCGTGTACAGGGCTGTCCTGAATGGCTTCCCCATCCTTTTTAAGCAATGCGACAAAGTGCCCTTCACCCTGCATCTTATGAGGGAATATGCGCACGCACTGCGGCAGGCCGATTCCTTTTGAGAAGCCCTCATAAGGATGTATGGAAGGTATCCCCGAATCGAATATATCGACAAGCGAAAAATCAGGATGGCTTTCAAGGAAAAGCTGTATATTGTCCTCATCTTCAAGCTTGGAAAAGGTACATGTTGAGTACAGCATATATCCGCCCGGCTTCAACATCTGTGCCGCCTGGCTTAAAATACTCTTCTGGATAGCAGCAAAGTATTCAGGACCATTCATCTGCCAGCTCTTGATGAGCTTATTGTCCTTGCGGAACATTCCCTCACCTGAGCATGGGGCATCAATCAGAATCTTGTCAAAAAAGCTTTCAAATGACGATATAAGCTTTCCCGGTTCCTCACATGTAATCACGACACTGCCTATTCCGCTCACTTCTATGTTCTTTAACAGTGCCTTGGCTCGTGAGGCGGAGATATCGTTGGAGACTAAAAGCCCTGTGCCTCCAAGTCTGGCACCTAGTTCCGTGCTCTTTCCTCCCGGAGCGGCACATACATCTAAAACCTTATCTCCGTGCTCTATCGGAAGTATACTGGCAGGTGTCATGGCACTTGGCTCCTGAAGGTAATATAATCCCGCAAAATAGTATGGATGCTTCGCGGGCTTATCCTCCTCCTCATAGTAAAACCCATTGTCTATCCATGGAATTTTCTTGAGCTTGAACGGACTTATCTTAAGAAAATCCTCTGTTGAAATCTTAAGGTTGTTGACGCGCAGTCCATATAGCCTCTTCTGACTGAAGCTGTCTAAGTAGGCCTGAAATTCATCTCCTAAGAGCTCCTTCATCGAATCTAAATATTTCTGTGGTAATTCCATATAAATCCTTTCCGTATCTGCTTTATATGTTAAAGCCGGTATTAATCACCGGCATATCAATCAACGCTCTGCGCCCTATAGCCTTCTGCAATCTTATCAAGATGTCTGCAGAATGCCAGAAGGTGTTCAAGATCGTTCTCCTGATAAATGCGGAAAAATTCGTCCTGAATTTTCACAACATCCCTCTTATTTGCAACCTTATAGAGGTTCTGGATGTTGATAAGTATATCATTGACTATATTAGCCTTGTATGTAAAAGAATTCTGGGCATCCATAATTTCTTCATGGATTGATGACATTTCCTCATCAAGCCTGAGAATCGCTTCCGCCGCTGAGCTTAGGCGCACACGGATATGCTCAGGAATGCTCTCATGGTATTTATACTGTAGCGAATGTTCTATCGTAGACCAGAAGTTCATAGCAAGCGTTCGTATCTGAATCTCAACAGGAATATCCTTCTTGCCCTTGCTGGTTTCGACGCTATAGCTTATTATAATGTGATAGCTTCTGTAACCGCTCTCCTTGCGGTTCTTTATGTAATCCTTCTCACGTATGACAGTCATATCACTTCTGCTCTTAATTATATTGACCACATCATAGATATCCTCAACGAACTGGCAGATTATTCTTATACCTGCCACGTCCTCTATCATTTCCATGATATGGTCAATTGGAAAGCCCTTTTTCTGGGCTTTCTCAATAATACTGGAAATCTTCTTCACCCTGCCGGTGACCTGTTCAATCGGTGAGTAGACCGCTTCCTGTCTGTATTCGTTGATTATGTGGTTGAATTTGACCAGCAACTCATCCACAGCCAGTTCGTATGGAGCCAAAAGCTCTCTCCATAACTGTATTTCCATCTAATAACCTCCAAAAATTACATATACTACATCCTGTTTTAAATAAAATCCTAATGCATTGATTCAAGCAATGCCACAAGGTATCTCCAGACCTTCTCAACTGATTTTACGCTGAGACGCTCGGCAGGTGTATGGATATCCTTCATATCAGGTCCTATAGAGATCATATCAAGCTCAGGCAGCTTCTCTGAAAACAGACCGCACTCAAGACCTGCATGGATGACACATACATTTGCCTTCTCATTGAACATATCCTCATAGAGCTTCACTGCCCTGTCGCGGAACTCAGATTCCGGACGATATGCCCACTCAGGATAGCAGCCTGTCTCAACATACTCACCGCCGAAGAACTCAATCATATAACGAAGCTTATCGGCAAGTGCCTGCTTTGCTGAACCTACAGAGCTTCTCACGGAGAAGCTTATGTTGATGCACTCCTCATCCATCGAAAGAATACCAAGATTGAGTGAAGTCTCAACAAGTCCTTCAATGTGACCGCTGAACTTCTGCACACCGTTAGGAAGATTCATAAGAAGGAAGATAAACGCCTGCTTATTCTTTTCTTCAATGACGCCGGCGTTATCCGTGCTTGAATCCTCAACAACAATTCGGATGCCATCATCGGTTCCGGAATACTCATTTCTAAGCTGTGCCTCAAGTATGCTACATAGTTCCTTTAAGCGTGCCTCATCATCAGGATTAATGCATAGAGTGACAGAACATTCCCTTGCTATGGCATTGTCCATTCTTCCGCCTGTGAGAGCACTTATTCCGTAGAAAAGCTCCTCATCAAGATTAAAGAGAAGTCTTCCGAGAATAATGTGCGCATTAGCTCTGCCCTTATTGATTTCCATGCCGGAATGTCCGCCCATAAGACCTGTTATGGTTACCTTGACGCTCTTTCCGGTCATATGTGTATAGCTTACAGGGAGCTTTAGTCCGGAACGCATTCCGCCGGCACAGCCAACGATGAAGGCGCCCTCCTCCTCATTGTCTATATTTATAAGGTACTTGGATGAGAGCACGGAGCCGTCAAGCAGCTTGGCACCGTCAAGCCCGACCTCCTCATCTACCGTGAAAACAGCCTCTATAGCAGGTGCCTGTATGCTTTCATCGTCGAGAACGGCGAGTGCATAGGCGATGGCAATTCCGTCATCACCGCCGAGAGTGGTTCCTCTTGCGGTAACATATCCGTCCTCAACATAGACATCGAGAGCATCCTTGGTAAAATCATGGGTACATCCACTCTCCTTCTCACATACCATGTCTAAATGACCCTGTATAATCACACCGGGAGCATTCTCATAGCCCTTGCTTGCCGGTCTATAAATAACCACATTATTATATTCATCCTGATATACTTTCAGACCTCTTTTGTTGGCAAAATCAACACAGAAATCGCTTATCTGTTTCGTGTTGTGTGAACCATGAGGTATCTGTGTAAGCTCTTCAAAAAACATAAAAACCTTTTCAGGCTGTAATCCTTTTAATGCATTGTTCATAATGTTTATTCCTCCGTCTATGGCCAAACTAAGCCACATTTTATTGTGCCACATTTTTTTGAAAAAAGCAATAAAATAAAAATGTAAACACCGGTTGCAGTGATAAAAAAATCATAAACTGAATAGTATTATCTGAGTATATTCTTAAGCAGGCTGATACAATGACAAATCCATCCGGTAAAAAAAACAGCCGCATAATGTTCACACGCATAGTCTGTGCAATGTCATGCATGCTTGTTCTGCTGTTATCGCCCGCCGCTGCACTAAATGGAGCAGCCTATGGTCTTGCGCTTTGGTACAGGACACTCTTTCCGACTCTCATGCCATTTATGGTGCTTTCAAATTTTATCGTATATACCGGGTGTGCGAAGCCAATTGGAGTTCTGCTCGCACCGCTCACTAAGCTGCTGCATCTGCCTACTGCTTCCGGGTACTGCATTCTTATAGGATTTGTGTGCGGCTATCCAATGGGAGCTTATGTATGCGGCTGCCTTAATGAGACAGGAACGATTGACGATGATACCGCCATGCTTTTAGCTCCGGTATGCAACAACGTCAGCCCGATGTTTATGATAAGCTATATCTGTATGAGCTGTCTTGGAGATAAAGCGCTCTCTAAGACAGTGATTTGCCTGCTTATCGGCTCAGCATTTGCGGGAATGTTCGTTTTAAGATATTGGGGGTGGATAAAAAATGAGCGTGGAAGAAGGAAAATCAGCAGTCCGGCAGATGCAGACGGCAGAATGGGACACATAAGCCGGACAGCAATTCAACAAAGAGAAGATACAGAACACCGGATAATTGAGCTTACAACATCTGAAGCCCTTTCGCACTCCGTTGAGAATGCCCTCACCGCCAGCCTTAAGCTGTGTATATATGTCATGCTGTTCTCAACAGCGGGTGCGATGATAGGTAACATAAAAATTCTTCCGGACATAGCAAAAGCCGTACTGATATCCTTGATGGAGATTACAGCCGGCCTTGATAAAATATCTGAGCTTAATATCGAATATAATTATAAAATATTACTTATGCTGACTGCCACCGCATTCGGCGGTATGTCAAGTGTATTTCAGACAATGTCTCTCTGGAGTGGAAGAAGATTTTCCGTCGGAAGGTACATGGCATGTAAGATATGTATTGCCTGTATTACAGCATTGGCAGTGTTATTCCTCATAATCACCGGAATCCTGTAATCCTGCTGCAGCGTCATCTTCCGGCTGCTCAGGCTCTTCATCTGTACCTATTCCGGCAAGCTCATTTCTATTGGAAAGGACAACATTGAGATCCTTGTCCAGAGCACTTAACAGGCTCTCATACTTAGCACGATTGCTGTCAATGGAGTGCTCAATAATTCTCTGGAGATTGGCGAGCATATCATCCGTGTACTGAACTGCACTGTATCTCATCTGATTGGCTTCCTCTGTTGCATGGTCGAGTATTGCCTGTGCCTGACTATAAGCCTGATCTTTTATTTCCTCTGCTTCACTGTAGGCGCGCTGCATTATCTCATGCTCATTGACGAGTTCCTGAGTGTGCACCTTAGCCGCATTAAGCATGGAATCTGCCTGATCCTTGGCATCCGCGAGAATGGCATCCTTATTGCTGATAATCTTCTGGTATTTTTTTATCTCATCAGGAGTCTTGAGCCTGAGTTCACGAATCAATTCCTCAATGGCATCCTTTTCAACGATAATCTTATTGCTTGAAAGAGGAACAGGCTTACAGTTTTCAATATATTCTTCAATCGCTTCAATCATCTCTTCAATCTTGTTCATGGTAATCCTCCAATTGATACTATCTGTTATATTTTTCTAAAACCTGTCTGCGAACCTCCGGTGCAACGAACTTGGAGATATCTCCGCCGTATCTTGCCACCTCCTTAACTACACTTGAGCTTAGATATGCATAGTTGAGATTCGTCGTCAGAAATATTGTATCTATATCAGGTGCAATAATGTGGTTCGTCTGCGACATCTGCAATTCATATTCAAAATCGGTTACAGCTCTAAGACCTCGTACCACAGCGGTCGCTTTACATAATCTTGCAAATTCAACCAGCAGACCATCAAAGGAACGTACCTCCACATTAGCGTATTCCGAAACTACACCTTTTATCATATTAACACGTTCTTCAGCAGAAAACAATGGAACTTTTGAACTGTTTACTAATACCCCGACAATCAACTTGTCAAAAAGCTTTGAGGAACGGCTTATTATGTCCATATGTCCAAGTGTAACCGGGTCAAAGCTTCCCGGATATACTGCAATTCTCATAGTAATTAATCAGGCTCCTGCCTGTACTCCTTTATAGTATTGTATAATCACATGCCATTAAAAACTTATTATTTAATTTTCCTGATAAAAACATGCATATTATTTTTATATCTTTTTATTTTATAAGCTTCAAAGCCCAATTTGTCAAGGTAATCAAAGCTTGTCTCATTCGACGCTTCAACAATAATGATTGAATAGTCATCAATAAGAGAAGAGTCGGCAAGACATGTCAGAACCTCCTTCTCATATTCATGATTATATGGTGGATCCATAAATATTATGTCAAAAACTGTTTTGCCCTCCAGCCTTTTTAAGGCAGTAACCGCATCAGTCTCCATCAGTACAGCCTCATCGGAAAGTCTGGTAAAATTGAGATTATCGCGTATACAGGCAGCGGCGGCTCTGCTGTTTTCAACAAGGTATGCCTTTTTTGCCCCGCGGCTGAGTGCTTCTATGGCTATTGCCCCGCTCCCTGAAAACAAATCAAGGAACATACTTCCCGGAACATCATTCTGAATTACGTTGAAAAGCGTCTCCTTAGTCCTGTCCTGCGTAGGACGTGTTGCCAGTCCTTCTATCGTCTTAAGAGGCATGCTTCTTCTTGTGCCTGCAATCACTCTCATATCAATTCCTCCATTATTCAATATTCATATCAATATTATACAGCGTATATCCAAGGAAATATCTAATAATATATCTTGGCTTCCTGAAGCATCTTAAAGTCAAATCCGTTTATCTCAAATATATTTACACAGCAATTCTTCTGAAAAACGCCATCCCACATATTTTTTATTTCGAGGTGATTGAGATAAATCATTATGGATTTATTCAGTGCCCCATGTGCTGTAATAAGCACCGTCGCCTTAGGCTCCTTTAATGAAAGCGGAACTATGACGCTGTCTATAAAAGCTTGTGAGCGGGCACATAGCTGTTCGTAGGTCTCACCACCCTGTGCGGGTATATATTTATCAGGTGCATCGAAGAAATAATGAAAATCCTCTGTGATGAGATCCGAACTGACTCCTTCATTCACCCCGAAACATATCTCTTTTAGTCTGTCATCGGTTATGATTTTCACTGGTCTGTCCATTCTGATAAGCTCAGCAGTCTTATATGCCCTTTTAAGCGGACTTGAGAAGATATAATCAAAATGTACATCCTTTAACGCTTCACCTGTTATCCGCGCCAGCTCAATTCCATATTCATTGAGCTGCGTGTCACTCTGTCCCTGAAGCCTTTTTTCCTTATTCCAATCGGTTTCGCCATGTCTTATAATATATAGTTTCATATTTTTATCCTTATTGTTTATCTTGAAATTTTCCACAGTACATCTTGGTGAAATTTTTCATGTGACTGTGCTTCCTGCTTCTCATACAATTTTCATTATAACATTACATCATTCTGGGAAAAAGCTTTTTTTAATGTATTCTGCAAATTGTTTTCAATTATATAATCTGCACAGTCTTTTGCTTTCTTAAGCATATCTGCATCGGTGTATATATCTGCAAGTTTAAATGACATGTCACCACTCTGCCTGATTCCGAAGAAATCTCCCGGACCTCGTAGCTTTAAATCCTGTTCAGCAATGTAAAAGCCGTCATTGGATTTACCTATGATATCAAGGCGCTGCTTGGCCTCCTCCTTTTTTGAGGTGCTCACAAATATACAGTATGATTGCGCATTTCCTCTTCCTACTCTTCCCCGAAGCTGGTGAAGCTGTGCAAGACCGAATTTTTCTGCGTTCTCGATGAGCATCACTGTGGCATTCGGAACATTTATTCCTACTTCAATCACAGTTGTGGAAACCAACACCTGTATTTCGCCCTTAGCGAATCTTCCCATAATATCATTTTTGGTATCGGCTGCCATCTGTCCGTGAAGTCCCTCCACAGTAAGTCCGGGAAGATTCTTCCTCAATTCTACTGTGTAGTCTGTGACATTCTCACTTTCACTTATTTCATTATCCTCAACCATCGGGCATATTACATAAGCCTGATGACCCAGCGCCGCCTGATTCATTATAAATCTATACGCATTCGGGCGGTACTCTTCACCGACAACGGCATTTTTTATCGGAAGCCTGCCCACAGGCATGGCATTAATTATGGATATGTCAAGGTCTCCATATAGAATGATTGCAAGCGTACGCGGAATCGGTGTTGCACTCATGACACATACATGCGGATGTCCACCTTTTCTGGCAAGTCCGCCTCTTTGGTTCACGCCAAAACGATGCTGTTCATCCGTCACAACAAACCCAAGATTGTTGTATTCCACCTTCTCCTGAATCAATGCGTTAGTGCCTATAATAATATCAGCTGTACCGTCTTTTATCTGTTCATGTGCTTTCTTCTTCTGTGAAGCGCTCATCGAGCCAACAAGCAGAACCGGTGTAACCGGAAATTCATGTTTTTTCAATAATTCACATACCGTATCATAGTGCTGCTTTGCCAGAACCTCGGTAGGAGCCATGAGTGCACCCTGAAAGCCGGCTTCCACAGCGTTGAGGAGCGCTAATACAGCTATAATCGTCTTTCCGGAGCCTACATCACCCTGAATAAGCCTGTTCATGACATGCTTCCCCGACATGTCGGCAACCATTTCGTCATACGCCTTTCTCTGTGGCTCCGTCAGCTGGTAAGGCAGCTCGGATATGAGTCTTGCAGCATAGCCTCCCTCATGTATCATACATTCATTTTCAAGATAAGTCCTCTGGGATTTCAGGTTTTCAAGCTTCATCATGAATCCGAAGAATTCATCAAAGGCAAGTCGTTTTCTTGATTCCTGCATTTCATTGATACCACGCGGAAAATGTATGTATTTTATCGCCTCATACAGTGGCTTTAATTCATAGCGTTCTATAAGCTCCTTAGGGAGATATTCCATTTCTTCAGGATTATTCTGCATGGCAAAATACTGTGTTACGGCTTTTGTGACCATGTTGTTGGTAAGTCCCTTTACCAGTGGATAGATTGGCTGGATATAATGAAGCTTCTGCTCATATTCTGCAGCAGTGTATAATTTAGGCTGTTCCATGGAGACTAAGCTTCCTCTGCACACCACTCTGCCGCGTACCATATAGCGGTAGCCTCTTCTCAGCGCACCCTTTATAAAAGGCATATTAAACCACGTCAGCTTGATACGCTCATTCTGCTCGTCTACAGCGAATACCGTAGTTATATTAAGCTTTTTCATCGGCTTCACTTCTACATCAGATGCGATGCTTAGATACAAGGTATAGATGCCGTCCTCATCGATTTCACTGATAAGTACAGGTTCTTTATATATATCATAGCTTCGTGGATAGTAGTATGGCAGCTGTGAAGTATCCGTTATCCCTGCTTTTGTAAAAAGCTGTTCTGTTTTCTGTCCGATTCCTTTAAGACTGCTAAGCTTCATAATAATCCTCATTCTCCGGCATAATGCCGTAATTCATACTTCCATATACAAGATATCCCCTCATAGGCAGGACCCATGAGGGGACAAGATACTCAATAAATATTCTATTCTACTGAAACAATATAGTAATAGATTGGCTGTCCACCACTGTGAACCTCCAGATCAAGGTCAGGATAAGTCTCCTCAATCTTAGCTGTAAGAGAATCAACCTGCTCACTTGAAACATCCTCGCCATAGTATACACTTATAAGCTCAGAGTCATCATCAATAAGCTGGGACAGCATATCAATGGTTGTTTCTTCAATATCCTTGCCTACAGAAAGGATTGTCTTATCACCGATTCCCATTATATCGTTCTGCTTAATCTCTTTGCCATCCATCGATGTATCACGAACAGCGTAAGTTACCTGTCCTGTCTTTACATTCTTCATCTCCGAAGACATATTATCGAAATTAGCCTCCGCATCTGCAGACTCGTCAAAATTGATAAGTGCTGTGATTCCCTGAGGTATTGTCTTAGAAGGAACTACATACACATTCTTATCTGTGACGATAGACTGCGCCTGGTTGGCAGCAAGTATAATATTTGAATTGTTAGGAAGGATAAATACATTCTCTGCGTTTACCTTGTCAATCGCATTGAGCATATCCTCTGTGCTAGGGTTCATTGTCTGTCCGCCTTCAATAACTACATCTACACCAAGTCCTTCAAATATCTCGCTGAGTCCTGCTCCGGCAGAAACGGATATAAAACCATATTTCTTCTTAGGTTCAGCAGGCTTCTTAGCCGCTTCCTCAGCAGCCTTCTTCTCAGCCTCAGCCTTCTGTGCTTCCTTTATGAGCTTCTCCTTATGCTCCTCTCGCATATTATCTATCTTCATCCTGCTGAGTGAACCATAGGTGAGCGCTTTCTGAATTGCAAGACCGGGATCGTTGGTATGTACATGTACCTTAACGATCTCATCATCGGCAACTACTACTATTGAATCACCGATTGACTCAAGATATGCCTTGAAGTTGAGTTCGTCACCGTTATCGAACTTCTTCTCAATATTGATTATAAATTCAGTGCAGTAACCATACTTGATATCTGCCTGAGCTGTGTCTGCCTCAACCTTAGCAGTGGTTGTTGTGCCAAGAGCTGCGGTAAGGTCAATCTCCTTGCCAAGAAGGCAGTCATATATTCCTGAAAGCACCTCGATAAGCCCCTGTCCGCCTGAGTCGACAACCCCGGCTTCCTTCAACACCGGAAGCATCTCAGGTGTCTGTGAAAGAACATAGCGTCCGTGATCAAGAACCTGTCCTAATATCTCTTCCAAATCGCCGTTCTCACATGCAAGCTCATTCATCTTATCCGAAAGACCCTTCGCAACTGTGAGGATAGTTCCCTCCTTAGGCTTCATAACTGCCTTGTACGCAGTCTCAGTTGCCTTCTGGAAGGCTCTTGCAAGTACTGGTGCATCTATAACCGTTACAGACTTAATTTCCTTAGTAAACCCTCTGAAAAGCTGTGAAAGAATAACTCCTGAGTTACCTCTTGCACCTCTTAAGGAACCTCCTGAAATAGCCTTTGACAAATTCTCAAAATTAGGTGAAGCAATATTGCTCACTTCCTTAGCTGCGGAAAGAATTGTCATTGTCATATTAGTTCCAGTATCTCCATCAGGTACCGGGAATACGTTTAATTCGTTTATTATCTCTTTTTTTGCTTCCAGATTGGCAGCTCCTGCCAAGAAGCATTTCTTGAGCATAGCAGCATCTATGGTATTAATAGCCACTTTAAAATCCTCCTTAAATAACGGTTAGTCAATTACTCTTACGCCATCAACAAATATATTGATCTGCTTAATCTTCATGCCGGCAAATTCTTCAACCTTATACTTGACGCTGTTCACAAGGTTATCTGCTACAGCAGAAATGGAAACTCCGTACGATACAATAACATGAAAATCCAAAGTAATCAAGTTCTCTTCATCAATCTTTACATTAATCCCATGTGTAAGACTCTCTTTTTTGAGAAGCTTAACCAGTCCATCCTTCATGCTTACGGCAGCCATTCCGACTATACCGAAGCTCTCTATGGCGGTTGTTCCCGCAAACATTGCTATAACCTCAGGGTCTATCATAACAGTTCCTAATTTATTTTCAATTCGACCTTTCATGGTTCCTCCAATCTCCGTGTGATTCACGGTTTACAAAGTCATGATATTGTCATTATACATTATTTCTATACAAAATCCAACTTAAAAGTGAAAATCTTTAAAAAAATATTTTTTTTACTTGCAAAATATTCAAATATCTGTTATCATAACTTCTGTTGTCAGCCGAGTAGGCATTATTAAGCTTTGAGGAGGTGCAATCATGGCAAAGTGTGCTGTTTGTGATAAGGGTGCTCATTTTGGACTCAAGGTAAGTCACTCTAACAGAAAATCAAACAAGATGTGGAAGTCAAACGTTAAGTCAGTTAAGCTTTTGACAACAGCAGGTCCAAGAAAGATGTATGTATGTACTTCTTGCTTAAGATCAGGCGCTGTTACAAGAGCGTAGTCAAGAGTTTGATGTTAATTAAGCCCCGGATTTTTCCGAGGCTTTTTTTTCATTAATGAAATAAGATGATGTTGGGGTCAAAACATGTGCTATAAACTTAGCATGTATAACGTATTATAT
>ENA-ORNR01000643-ORNR01000643.1-human-gut-metagenome-genome-assembly--contig:-NODE-643-length-33266-cov-4.317365_pt1 | contig 33266 bp, 25 predicted proteins | sample MGYA00242114_ERZ509020 | MGnify/ENA primary metagenome ERZ509020 (study PRJEB26280, sample SAMEA2338758) | human gut metagenome | biome: human gut; feature: human-associated habitat; material: faeces...
AAATCAATGCATAGAATAGGCGTATTTGTATGCCACTGCGGTACCAACATCGCTGCTACCGTTGACGTCAAGCAGGTTGCTGAAGCCATGAAGCAGGAGCCCGGCGTAGTCTTCTCCACAGATTATCAGTATATGTGTTCCGAAGGCGGTCAGACAATGATCCAGGATACTATCAGGGATCAGAAGCTCACAGGCGTTGTTGTCTGCTCATGTTCACCCCGTATGCACGAGGCTACATTCAGAAAGGCTGCCGCTAAAGCAGGTCTTAACTCTTACATGGTAGAAATTGCCAATATCCGTGAGCAGTGCTCCTGGATACACAAGGATATCATGTCCGCTACAGAAAAGGCTATAATCCTTGCACGTACAGCAGTTGCAAAGGTTCAGCTCAACGCTCCCCTCATCGCAGGCGAAAGCCCCGTTACCAAGCGTGCCCTCGTTATCGGCGGCGGTATCGCAGGTATGCAGACTGCTCTTGATATCGCTGAGGCAGGCTTCGATGTTGATATCGTTGAGAAGCAGCCCACTATCGGCGGAAAGATGACCCAGATCGACAAGACCTTCCCTACCCTCGACTGCGCATCCTGTATCCTTACTCCTAAGATGGTTGACTGCTCACAGAATGAGAAGATCCACATCTACGCATACAGCGAGGTTGCTGAGGTTTCAGGCTTCGTAGGAAACTTCACCGCAAAGATCAGAAAGAAAGCTCGTTTCGTTGATGCTACCAAGTGCACAGGCTGCGGCGTCTGCACAGAAAAGTGCCCTCAGAAGAAGGTACCCAACGAGTTCAATATGGGCTTCAATAACAGACGTGCCATCTACATTCCTTTTGCTCAGGCAGTTCCCAAGGTCGCTACCATTGACCCCAACTACTGCACAATGCTCAAGACAGGCAAGTGCGGCGTTTGCTCCAAGGTATGCTCCGCAGGCGCTATCGACTACACTCAGAAGGACGAGATCATTGAGGAAAAGTACGGCGCAATCGTTGCCGCTACCGGTTACAACCCCATCAATATCGACAAGTACGATGAGTTCGCATATTCCCAGAGCAAGGACGTTATCACTTCTCTCGAGCTTGAAAGACTTATGAATGCCGCAGGTCCTTCCAACGGTACTCTCGTAAGACCTTCCTACCTCGACAAGCAGGACGACCACAGAGCTCACCCCAAGACCATCGTTTTCGTTCAGTGCGTAGGCTCCAGATCGGACGACGGCTGCGGAAAGCCCTACTGCTCCAAGATCTGCTGTATGTACACCGCTAAGCACGCAATGCTTATCAGAGAAAAATATCCCGATACAAACGTTTATGTATTCTACATTGATGTCCGTACTCCCGGTAAGCTCTTCGATGAGTTCTACCGCAGAGCTGTTGAACAGTACGGCGTTCACTACATAAAGGGTATGGTCGGAAAGGTTTCCCCCAGACCTGACGGAAATCTTGATGTTCAGGCATCTGACCTTATCGCTAACGAGCAGCTCCATATCAACGCTGATCTGGTAGTTCTCGCAACCGCTATCGAGCCTGACAAGTCCGCCCGTTCCGTAGCTACAATGCTCAGAGCAAGTATGGATACCAACGACTTCTTCACCGAGGCTCATGCAAAGCTTCGTCCCGTAGAGAGCCCCACAGCAGGCGTATTCCTCTCAGGCGTATGCCAGGGCCCCAAGGATATCCCCGAGACCGTTTCTCAGGCCAGCGCTGCTGCTGCCAAGGTAATCGGACTCCTTGCAAAGGACAAGCTCACAGGCAATCCCTGCGTTGCTCACTCCGACGAGCTTATGTGCAACGGCTGCTCTTCCTGCGAGAAGGTTTGTCCTTACGGTGCTATCACATATTCCGACAAGGAATTCAGACAGCCTGACAGAACAACGGCTATCCGCCGTGTAGCTTCCGTAAACGAGGCTGTATGCCAGGGCTGCGGCGCTTGTACAGTTGCCTGCCCGTCCGGAGCTATGGATCTTAAGGGCTTCTCCAATAAACAGATTATGGCGGAGGTAGATGCAATATGCAAGTAAATGAAAACAAAGAATTCAAGCCTCTGATCGTGGCTTTCTGCTGCAACTGGTGCTCATATGCGGGCGCTGACCTCGCAGGTACCAACAGACTCAACTACCCTGCCGATGTCAAGATCATACGTGTTCCCTGCTCCTGCCGTGTAAACCCCATGTTTATCCTCCGTGCCTTCCAGAGAGGCGCTGACGGCGTTATCATGTGCGGCTGCCACCCCGGAGACTGCCACTACACTTCCGGCAACTACTTTGCAAGAAGAAGAATGACCCTGCTGTTCTCCATGCTCGACTTCATGGGCATCGAGAAGGAAAGAACCCGTGTTGAATGGGTATCCGCTGCAGAGGGTGCAAAGTTCGCCGCTACAATGAACGAGTTCGTTGAGACTGTTACCAAGCTCGGCGAAAACAAGAGATTGGAGGATCTGAGATGCAAGAAGCAGTAATCAAGCGCGCTAAAGAGCTTCTGGCAGACGGCACTGTTAACCGTGTTGTAGGCTGGAAAGCAGGCGAATTTGCTTACGATACCACCCCTGCCGTTTTCACATCGGCTGAGGAGCTGGACGCAGGCTTCATTTACAACGATTTCTGTGCGCCTAACCTTTCAAAGTACCTGGTAAAGGAATCCCGCAAGGAGGGCAAGCTCCTGGTATTCCTCAAGCCCTGCGATACATACAGCTTCAATCAGCTCCTTAAAGAGCATAGGATCCTCCGTGACAACGTTTATATCATCGGCGTTGAGTGCACAGGCAAGGTTGACGCTGATACCGTTAAGTCCAAGGGTATCAAGGGTATCACAGGCATGGAGAGCGACGGCGAGACCGTTACTATCCACACTCTTTACGGCGACAAGACAATGCCCAAGACCGAAACTCTCGGCGACAAGTGCAAGACCTGCAAGAGCAAGAAGCACGTTATTTTCGATGAGATGATCGGAAACGACGGCGAAGTAAATACCGACGGCGCACGCTTTGAGCTTGTTGAAAAGCTGGAAGCAATGACTCCCGACGAGCGCTACAACTTCTGGAGAGGCGAGCTTTCCAAGTGCATCCGCTGCAACGCATGCAGAAATGTATGTCCTGCCTGCACCTGTGAAAACTGCGTATTCGATAACCCCAACTCCGGTATCGCTCAGAGAGCCGCTACCGACTCCTTCGAGGAGAATATGTTCCACCTTATCCGTTCCTTCCACGTTGCGGGCAGATGCACAGACTGCGGCGAATGTACAAGAGTTTGTCCTCAGAACATTCCCCTTCACCTCATCAACCGCAAGTACATCAAGGATATCAACGAATTCTACGGCGATTATCAGGCAGGTTCGGATCTCGAGACCCGTGCTCCTCTTAACGCTTACACATTCGGCGACTGCGAACCCAACATTGTATATAAAAGAGGAGGTAACGAATAATGTTCAAGCTTCCTATAGATAAACTTGACGCACTTTTTGCGGCTGTGGCTTCCGCAAGCACACTTTATCTCCCCGTTGACGGCAATGACGGCAGGGCAAGCTACAAGAAATGGTCCGAGGGCACAAAGATGAGCAAGGCTCTCAACACCGTAAGAAGTGCCAAGGATTTCTTCTTCCCCCAGACCCAGAACCTCTGCGACTTCAATGTCAAGGGTCAGAACATCGAGATCATCGACAACAGAACCGAGAGCGAGGATTTCGTAGTATTCGGCGTTCGTGCCTGCGATGCAAGAAGCTTCACCATTCTGGACAAGGTTTTCCTTGCAGACCCTGTTGACAGCTACTATGCTACCCGCCGTGAGCACGGAACCATTGTTACAATGGCTTGCACCGAGCCTGAGGAAAACTGCTTCTGCGGCGTGTTTGGCATCGACGCTGCTGCTCCCGAGGGAGACGCTGCCTGCTGGACCACTGAGAACGCTGTTTACATTCAGGCAAACACCGAAAAGGGCGAGAAGTTCATCGAGTCCGTAAAGTCCCTCCTTACCGAGTGCGGCAGCGAGGCTGTTGACGCTCAGAAGGCTGAGACAAAGAAGATCCTCGAAAAGCTCCCCTTTGCAAATGTTTCCACTGATTATTTCAGAAAGAACACTCTTCTCGATATCTTCAATTCCGATAAGTGGGCAAAGCTTTCCGAGTCCTGCCTTGGCTGCGGAACCTGCACATTCGTTTGCCCCACCTGCCAGTGCTACGATATCAAGGACTATGACACAGGCCACGGTATCAAGCGCTACAGAACCTGGGACAGCTGTATGTACTCCGACTTCACAAAGATGGCTGCCGCCAACTCCAGAAATACCCAGCTCCAGCGTTTCAGACAGCGCTTCATGCACAAGCTGGTTTATTTCCCCGACAACAACAACGGCGAGTTCGGCTGCGTAGGCTGCGGACGCTGCCTGTCCAGATGCCCCATTTCCATGAATATCATTAAGGTCATCAAGAATTTCGGAGAGGAGTAATAAAATAATGCTGAATGAAACTTTGATCCCCAGAATCGGCGTTGTTACTGATATCCGTCAGGATACTCCCGACGTCAAGACATTCAGAGTTGTCGGCACAGACGGAAAGAAGCTCTTTGAGCATATCCCCGGTCAGTGTGCGATGCTCTCTGTTCCCGGTGTAGGCGAGGGTATGTTCTCCATCACCTCCTCCCCCACCAACGAAGAATATATGGAATTTTCCATCAAGAAGTGCGGCTGCCTTACATCATGGCTCCACATGATGGACGTTGGCCAGCAGATCACAGTAAGAGGCCCCTACGGAAACGGCTTCCCTGTTGAGACTGACTTCAAGGGCAAGAACCTTCTGTTCATCGCAGGCGGTATCGGTCTTGCTCCTCTGCGCTCCGTTATCAACTATGTACGTGACAAGCGTGAGAATTACGGCACCGTTCAGATCATCTACGGTTCCCGTTCCAAGGACGACCTGGTAGATTATCAGGAGATCATCAACGAGTGGATGGCTGACGACGGCATCGAAGTCAACCTCACCATCGACCGTGAGCAGGAAGGCTGGGACGGCCACGTTGGATTCGTTCCCAACTACGTTAAGGAGCTTAACCCCGACATCACAAAGACTGTTGTAATGTGCGGACCTCCTATCATGATCAAGTTCACACTCGGCGGTCTGAAGGAACTGGGCTTCAACGAGACCCAGGTATTCACTACCATGGAGCTGAGAATGAAGTGTGCGATCGGCAAGTGCGGCAGATGCAACATCGGCAACAAGTATGTCTGCAAGGACGGCCCCGTATTCAGATTTGACCAGCTCAGCGAGCTGCCTAACGAATATTGATTAAGGAGTGAATTTCAAGATGGAAAAAATGGTAAACATCTATCTGTTCGGCAAGCAGTACACAGTTCCTGCAAGCCTTACAATCATGAAGGCTATGGAATATGCCGGATATCAGCTTATCAGAGGCTGCGGATGCAGAAACGGCTTCTGCGGCGCTTGTGCAACTATCTACAGAGTAAAGGGCGATCCCGAGCTCAAGACCTGTCTCGCATGTCAGACCCAGGTTCAGGAAAATATGTACATCGCTACCCTGCCTTTCTTCCCCCTCGTAAAGCAGATCTACGATATAAACAATATCCCTACCACACAGGCTGTTATGATGCAGCTTTATCCTGAGATCTACAGCTGCGTAGGCTGCAATGCCTGCACAAAGGCTTGTACTCAGAAGCTCAACGTTATGCAGTACATCGCATACGCTCAGAGAGGCGATTTCGCTAAGTGCGCAGAAGAATCCTTTGACTGCGTAATGTGCGGCGTTTGCTCCTCCAGATGCCCCGCAGGCATCTCTCATCCTCAGGTCGGAATGCTTGCAAGAAGAATCAACGGCAAGTACCTTATGCCCAAGTCCCAGCACCTTGAGGACAGAGTTAAGGAGATCCATAACGGTGATTTCAAGGAATTCCTTGACACTCTTATGGCTGAATCTGATGAGCAGCTTCAGGAACGCTACAATAACAGAGATATTGAAAAGTAAGGGAGGCGCCGTAAATGTACACTAATGAAGAAATGCTTGCCTCTATTAAGAAGGTTGAAGCAAACAGAGCTGCAAACGCAGCATATGAGCCTGCAAGAATGACCGCTGAGCAGAAGGACGAGGTCCTCAAGACCTACCACCCCGACTACATCGAGTCTCAGTTCGAGGATCTTAAGATCGGCCCCAACAAGGGCGAGAAGGTTCCTCACGAGCTGGCTGCTCTTCTCCAGGCTAACAGCCGTATCGATCCCTCCAAGATCGACCTTGAGCACCCCAAGTACGATGTTGACGTTCTCATCATCGGCGGCGGCGGAGCAGGTTCTTCCGCAGCTATCGAGGCTCACAACGGCGGCGCTAACGTAATGATCGTTACAAAGCTCCGTATCGGCGATGCTAACACAATGATGGCTGAGGGCGGTATCCAGGCTGCTGATAAGCCCAACGATTCCCCTGCTATCCACTACATCGACGCTTACGGCGGAGGTCACTTCAAGGGCAAGCATGAGCTGGTTTACAAGCTCGTTAATGAAGCTCCCGACGCTATCAAGTGGCTCAATGAGCTGGGCGTTGAATTCGATAAGGCTCCCGACGGAACCATGATAACCACCCACGGCGGCGGAACCTCCAGAAAGAGAATGCACGCCTGCAAGGACTACTCCGGTGCAGAGATCATGAAGACTCTCCGTGACGAAGTTCTCAACAGACAGATCCCCGTTGTTGACTTTACCGCTGCTATCGAGATAATCCTCGACGATCAGGGCAAGGCAGCAGGTGCTGTTCTCATGAACATGGAGACCAAGGAGATCATGGTAGCTAAGGCTAAGACCGTTATCATCGCAACAGGCGGTGCAGGTCGTCTCCATTACCAGGGCTTCCCCACCTCCAACCACTACGGCGCAACCGCAGACGGACTTGTTCTTGCATACCGTGCAGGCGCTAAGCTCCTCTACGCTGATTCTCTCCAGTACCACCCCACAGGCGCAGCATTCCCCGAGCAGATCTTCGGCGCTCTCGTAACTGAGAAGGTTCGTTCCCTCGGTGCAAAGCTCGTTAACGTTGACGGTGAAGTATTCATGCACCCCCTGGAGACCCGTGATATCTGCGCATCCTCTATCATCAGAGAGTGCAAGGCAAGACACAAGGGCATCAGCACAGGCGACGGTGAAGGCGTATGGCTCGATACTCCTATGATCGAACTCAAGAACGGCGAGGGCACTATCGAAAAGAGAATCCCCGCAATGCTCAGAATGTTCATGGAGTACGGCATTGATATCCGTAAGGAACCCATCATCGTATATCCTACCCTCCACTACCAGAACGGCGGTATCGACATCACCGATGACGGCATGAGCGGCATTGAGAACCTCTACGTTGCAGGTGAGGCTGTAGGCGGTATCCACGGCAGAAACAGACTTATGGGCAACTCCCTCCTGGACGTTATCGTATTCGGCAGAAACGCAGGTAGAAGCGTTGCAGCTAAGTACAAGGACGTTACAGTTGGCAAGCTCACACTTGACCACGTAAACAAGTTCGCTGAGGAAATGAAGGAAGCAGGCATCGTTACTGATGTTGTTTCTCCTAAGCTTCTCCCCGACTACGCAAGAAGAGCTAACTGATAAGTAAATTTTCTGTTAAAAAATAGTTTTTTGACTATGATTTTCCGAAAATTTGTAGTATAATTTTAAAGGCACTTTCAAACCCCTGCAATTTTTGCGGGGGTTTGTAATGTGTTGTGTGTTTTTTTCGGGATAGTCCGATTTAGGCATGATTTCCTGCTTTTCTATCGTGTTTTAATCGGAATGTCCTCAATATTATGTTTGGAGGTCAAACCCTATGAGTTTATTCGGCGGCGTGATATCCATTACAGGTATCACATTCCTGATGTTCATCATCTTTATCGTCGCAGGTCTGGGCTATCTTCTTGGCCGTGTAACGATAAAGGGCGTTTCTCTCGGAACAGCAGGTGTATTCATCGTAGCTCTTCTCATCGGCGCATTCTGCTTTGCAAGTGAAGGAAGCAATCTGGTAACAACATTTGCGCTCAATAACGGAGAGCCTGCGGAGTTCTCAAAGAACTTCCTCAAGATCATCGAAAATCTCGGACTTATCATGTTTGTTACATCAGTTGGCTTTATCGCAGGCCCCAACTTCTTCTCAAGCTTAAAGAAGAACTTCAAGTCCTATGCGCTTCTCTCGCTCGTAATCATCATACTGGGCGGTCTCACAGCGCTTTTCTGCATCAAGGTCCTTGACTGCGGCACTGCAATGGCAGTAGGTCTGCTTTCCGGTGCACTTACCTCCACACCCGCATTCTCCGCCGCAAAGGATACTCTCAGCTCGGTTTACAGCGAAACTCCCGATGCAATATCCGCTTTTGAGGATATCGTAACAGTAGGTCACGGTATCGCTTACCTCTTCGGCGTTGTAGGCGTTGTTCTCTTTGTTCAGATCGTTCCCAAGCTCCTCAAGGCTGACATTGACGAGGAAAGAGCAAAGATCGCATCTGTAAGCACAGGCAAGTCCAGAAATGAAAGCAAGAAGCTTTTCGATATCGACAACTTCGGTCTTGCAGCATTTGCTATCGCAGTTGTTATCGGTATTTTCGTAGGCGGCATCAAGATCCCTATGGGTCAGTCCACCTTCTCTCTGGGAACCACAGGCGGCTGCCTGCTTTCCGCACTTGTTATCGCTCACTTCGGTCACTTCGGCCCTCTCTCAATGAAGCCTGAAAAGCGTATGCTTGAGATCTTCCGTGAGTTCGGTCTTATGGCATTCCTTATCGGCGCAGGTATCCCCGGCGGCGCAAGCTTTGTAAAGTACTTCCAGCCCATCTACTTCTTGGAGGGTGCGCTCATGACTATCGTTCCCATGGTAGTCGGCTTTATTATTGCAAAGTACGTTATCAAGCTTCCCCTCTTCAACAATCTGGGCGGCATCACAGGCGGTATGACTTCTACCCCTGCACTCGGAACCCTTATCAATGTTGCAAAGACCGATGATGTAGCTTCCGCATATGCAGCTGCATATCCCATCGCTCTTATCGCAGTTGTTCTGGTTTCCCAGTTTATCATCGTACTGTTCCCCGATCAGCTTTCCGTAATAGGAATGTAATTTTATAACACAAAACAAGGCGTCTGTGCTGCTATGCAGTGCAGGCGCTTTTTTTATGAAAAAATTGCCTGATGAATAATACTTCCAGCAAAATTTATACTATTCATAAAAGTAAATTGAAAGGATATGCTTTTATGAATACAAGAAAAATACTGCTTTGCGTGACAGCTTTGTCAATGCTTTCCTCAACACTGACAGCCTGCGGACAGAAAAATGACAACACCGCAGATAACAATACTGTGGGTCAGTCCGACACCGCAAAGAAAACCACAATAAGATTTCTGAACTTCAAGCCCGAGGTCGCCTCAGTTTATGACGAGGTAGCCGCAAAATACAAGGAAGAAACAGGCAACACTCTTATCGTGGAAACTGCTGCAAACAATACCTATGAGCAGACCCTCAGCGCAAAAATGTCCACATCGGAAGCACCCACCATATTCCAGATAAACGGCCCCAGAGGATACGCAAACTGGCGTGACTACTGCCTTGACCTGACCGACAGCGACATCTACAAGCACCTTACCGATAAGACCGCAGCCGTTTCAACCAACGGCATGGCATACGGTATCCCCTACACCGTGGAGGGTTACGGCATAATCTACAATGACGAGATAATTGAACGATATTTTGCCCTTGACAGCCGAACCACCGACTTTGTTTCCATGGACGAAGTAAACTCCTTTGATAAGCTCAAAGCGCTGGTGGAGGATATGCAGGCAAATGCCGATGCTCTGGGAATAAAGGGCGTGTTTGCGGCAACATCTCTTAAATCGGGCGATGACTGGCGCTGGACAACTCATCTGGCAAATGTACCCATTGCCTATGAGTTTGAGAAAAACGACATCGACCTGACAGGCAGCGGGATAGGCAAGATAAACTTCGACTACAGCGATAATTTCAGAAACATCTTTGACCTTTATATCAACAACTCAACCGTGGACAGAAAAATGCTCGGCTCAAAGATAACCGACGAATCCATGGCAGAATTTGCCCTTGGTCAGTGCGCAATGGTGCAGAACGGCAGTTGGGCATGGTCGCAGATAAGCGGCATTCAGGGCAACGTTGTTTCGGAGGATAACATCAAAATGCTGCCTATCTATACAGGCATCGAGGGCGAGGAAGAGCAGGGACTTTGCATCGGCACCGAAAATTACCTCTGCATCAATTCCACTGCCAAGCCTGAGGAGCAGCAGGCGGCAAAGGACTTCCTTTTCTGGCTCTATTCCAGCAAAACAGGCAAGGATTTTGCAGTAAATAAGCTTGGCTTTATCGCTCCCTTTGACACATTCACCGATGATGAAAAGCCTGCCGACCCTCTCAGCCGTGAGGTGCTCAGGTGGATGGACAAGGAAAATATCCGCAGCATTCCCTGGAGCTTCACCGTGTTCCCCAGCCAGACCTTCAAGGACGAATTCGGTTCTGCGCTTCTCCAGTATGCTCAGGGAAGCAGGGACTGGGAATATGTCCGTGAGACTGTGATAACCTCGTGGGAAAATGAAAGCTCGGCACTGAGCTGACACTTATCGACATTACCGAAAGGAGATTTTGCAATGAAGAAAAATCTTCCGAGATATTTTCCCCTGTTCGTCCTGCCGACCTTTGCGGCGTTTGTAATGGCGTTCATTATCCCCTTTATCATGGGAATATGGCTGTCTTTCTGCAAATTTACCACGGTGAGCAACGCAAAATGGAGCGGACTTGACAACTACAGGCGGGCATTTTCCAACAGCGATTTCACAAACGCACTGTGGTTCACGGTAAAGTTCACCGTCGTATCGGTCATAACCGTAAATTTCTTTGCGTTCCTGCTGGCTCTGCTGCTGACCAAGGGCATAAAAGGCACAAACATTTTCCGAACAATATTTTTTATGCCGAACCTCATCGGCGGCATAGTGCTGGGATATATCTGGAACCTTATCATAAACGGCGTGCTGGCAATATTCGGCGTGGATATCACATTCAAAGCCGAATACGGCTTCTGGGGACTGGTTATACTCACGAACTGGCAGCTTATCGGCTATATGATGGTCATTTATATCGCAGGACTGCAGAATATCCCCCGTGACCTGAACGAAGCAGCTGAAATTGACGGCGCTTCCCACGGGCAGATACTGCGGAAAATAACCATTCCCATGGTGATGCCCTCTGTGACCATATGCACATTCCTCACGCTGACAAACTCCTTCAAGCTTTTTGACCAGAACCTTGCCCTCACCGCAGGCGCTCCCGGACGTGAAACGGCAATGCTGGCGCTGGATATCTACAACACATTTTACGGCAGAACGGGCTGGCAGGGCGCAGGTCAGGCAAAGGCGGTCATTTTCTTTGCTATCACAGCCATTATCGCCTTTGTGCAGCTTAAGATCACAAGCCGAAGGGAGGTGCAGTCATGAAAAAGAGCAGGGTTGGAACGTTCATTCTGCTGATATTTCTTTCCGCAGTTTTCCTGTTCCCTATCTTTGTGGTGTTCCTAAATTCGTTCAAGACCAAATTCAGCATCATGGGAAACCCCTTCAGCTTCCCTACTGCCGACACCTTTGCAGGGCTTGAAAACTACCGCACAGGCATACAAAGCGCAGGCATCATCGGCTCATTCGGCCGCTCGGTGTTCATCACAGTCCTGAGCGTGGCTGCAATCGTGTTTTTCACCTCCATGACCGCATGGTATCTGGAGCGGGAGCGCTCAAAGGTCAGCAGGATAATAAGCAGCCTGTTCATCTTTTCAATGATAGTACCGTTCCAGATGGTAATGTACACCATGACCTACGTTGTGACGAAAATACACTTCAATAATCCTTTGGGAATAATTATAGCGTATCTGGGCTTCGGTTCGGGGCTGTCGGTGTTTATGCTTTCGGGCTTCGTGAAAAGCATACCCTATGAGCTGGAGGAGGCCGCCGAGATAGACGGCTGCACCCCGGTTCAGACATTTTTCAGGATAGTTTTCCCTATCCTCAAGCCCACAGCCATAACCGTTGCCATTCTGAACGCCATGTGGATATGGAACGATTATCTGCTCCCCTACCTGATACTCGGCAGCAGATACAAGACCCTGCCTGTAGCAATACAGATAGCAATGCAGGGCGCATACGGCTCGGTCAACTGGGGCGGATTTATGGCAATGCTTGTGCTTGCCATTATACCAATAATAGTGTTTTACCTTTTCTGCCAGCGGTACATCATCGAGGGTGTTATCGCAGGGGCGGTAAAGGGATAAAAATTCAGCATCAAAGCAGGGAAAATATGCTTTGATGCTGTTTGCATTTGGATCAGGAAATCGCCTCATTGAGACACTAACACAAAAGGCTGAATATCATGCACTCTAAAGTTGCATGATATTCAGCCTTTATTTATTTTTTGATAATTATGAAAGTCCAAGTATAGACTTTATCTCATCGGTCAGCTTCTGAGCTGCCTTTTCGTGAGTAGCCTCGGTGGGGTGCCAGTCAGCGGCATAGCCGTCAGCCTGGTTCTGGACATCAAACTTCATTGCGCTCACCTTAGTATCGCCTGTTTTCTCGGTGTATTCGCTTACGGCATACTCGATGAACGGATAAAGCCTGTCGCCCATAATGCCAAGGGTGCAGATTATCTGTGCATTGCTGTTGTGAGAACGGACTTCTTCAATGAACTGTTCATATGCTTCCGCATATTCCATAGCCTTTTCATCGTCGCCCTTGCAGTAGGAGTCATCGTTTGTGCCAAGGTTTATAACGATAACATCGGGAACGAAGCTGTTGAAATCCCAGTCCTTGTCCTGAACAAGGAAATTGCCGCTCTTGCTTCCGTATGACCTGCCAAGCTTTGCATAGTAAGGCGGAACGGTCTGCTGGGTCTGCTTCTGACCGTTATCGGTGTAGCCCGAGATTATTCCGTGACCGCTGAATGAAACAAAGCTCCAGTCAGCATCAAGATTTTCGGCTGTTTTGAAAGCATAGGTCTTTGTGGCATTTTCGGTAGCGGTGGAGAAATGATGCTCCTTTACCTCATCATCAACGCCGTAGCCGCAGGTGATGGAGTCGCCGATAAATTCGATCTTCATGTCCTTTGGAGCGGTGGGCTGTATGCCGCCTGTGCATTCAGCGTCAATGCTCTTTATGCCGAAGGTGCTGTTTGCGGACTCGGAAAGCTTGATGATACGGACAACCGTCTCCGCCTCGGCATCTGACGAGAAAATCTCGTAGGTCTTTTCAGGCTCGGTAACAAGCTCGTCCATGGTAAGCTTGCCGTTTACATAAACTGCAAATCGTGCTTCATTTCCGCTGTTCTGAGCAGTTCCCGCACCGCTGTCGCCCACAATGGTAACGGAAGCCTTTGTTCCCATAAAGCTGAACTCCACGCCCGAAGCGGAATGGACTACCCAGAGAGTGCCGTCATCGGCAAGGTAATCCCTTCCCAGAAGCTTTACATTGGAGCTGTCTGCGGTGAAGGTCTTTGCGGAAAGGGTGTCCTCCTGCACGGAGGTGTCAGCCTCAGCAGATGTGCCGTCAGCAGCTCCGCAGGCTGTTCCTGCCAGCATAACAAGCGATGTAAGGATACCAAACATAGTTTTAGCGTTCATTTTATTTCCCCCAAGTGTGATTTGTTTTATTGTAGCATATTTTGAGGGACAAGTCAATCAGAAATGTTTGATATGACCGAAACATCTATGTCATACATTGTCATATGCCAAAGCTATTACATTTATTTGACATCAATATTGACACTTATTTTTTAATATGGTATAATGATATTGTTTTTCAAACGGAAATACACTTTCATTTTTAAAGAGGTCATAAGTTATGCAAATAAGCCTGATAATCGGGTTCATACCTTTTCTCTTATCCTTTGCCGTTATAATATTATCGAATGTCTTAAAATTCAACCCAGAAATAAAAAGCGCACAAAAATATCCCCTGCTAAGGTCATTTTTGCAGCTTGTAATTTTTTACATAACCGCATCAATGGAAAATGCGGAAATACTGGATAATGAATGCCTGATAGCGCTGAACAGTTTTCTTGTGCTGTTTTCAGCGATATTGCTTTATTGCTCGTTCGCCGTTCAGGCGGCGGCTTTTGTTATACTGCTTATAAAATTCGAAAAAAGCGGTGACCCACAAAGCGTTACACTTTCATCTCTTCCAAAACCGCTTTCATATCAGTACAGAAGCCCTGTTTCGGTATTCAGGGAAAATAACAGCGACAAAAGGACATATTTTCAGAGGTTAAAGGTCATCATCATTCCTGCTGTCACATTCACTTTCATGTACTTCATTTACGGCGTATTTGAAACCTATTTTGCCAATATGAGCGAGTGGAAATTCATATTTATGGACATACTGCCTCCGTCTCTTATGATCTTGGCTATACTCATACTGCTTTCATGCGGTGCTGCATATTTTATCAAGGGAAAAAATCTTGATTTTATAGCAATGATACTCACAGCTTTATGCGTTATTTCATATATCCAGAATGCTTTCCTCAACGTCAGCACATTTATCAACGGTGCTCAGGAAAACGCCTCAAATACGGTAACGATCATAAACCTGCTGTTATGGCTTGGTATTATTGTTCTTATCCCCTACATTATCTACTGCTGCTGCAATAAAAGCATGAAGAACATACTGCGTATCTGCTCGGCTGCCACAGGCCTGCTGCTCATCATGCAGGGTTCTGCGTTGTCATATATGATGATTAACGGTCTTTCGGAAAAGCAATCCCGTGAAAAAACAGGCTATACCCTGAGCGGTGCGGAACAGTATGAGGTATCGTCAAACGAAAATGTCATCGTCTTTATAATGGATACCTATTATTCGGGCTTTTTTGATGAATGGCTGGAAAATCACCCCGAATATTATGATACGCTTTCGGACTTTATTTATTTTGACGACGTAAACAGCGAGGTGCTTCACACAGCCTTTTCCATGCCCTCACTTCTTACCGCCCACGAGCAGGACTACACGATAAGTCTCGTGGAATCAGGCAAAAACTGCTGGGAAAGCGATGAAGCGAACTTTTTCTACAGCAGTATGCACGACGACGGATATGCTGTGCGGTTATATACCGACAGCGACAAGTACTCAGGCGGCGCTGAAAATATGCTTGGAAAAATAGACAACGTATGCGAGTACACAGCAGTATATACTTCAAAAAAGATCCCCACATATTTCTCTCTGGCAAGGCTCTCGGCATATAAGTTCCTGCCCCTTTCCCTCAAAAATGTTTTCTATGTCTCCGACTCGTACCTTGTAAATCAATATACCACAAGCGATTCAGCCACAGCGAACATTGACCTCAGTGACTGGGAGCAGTCACCCCAGTCCTCAAAAAGCAGAGGAATAGATTACTATAATTTTGACTATTACAGCTCACTTACAAAGGGGCTTTCTACTACCGACAAGAAGCTTTGCATTTTCCAGCATATCCACGGAATGCACACACCCTACATATCAGTCCACAGCAATTCCCTTGAGCCTCGTGCGGACATTGATATGAACGCTGCCCAGGAAGGCTGCATGGAGATATTAACAAATTACATCTCCCAGCTCAAAGAGATAGGCGTGTATGACAACAGCACCATAATCCTTACAGCAGATCACGGTATGCCGTCTATTGACATCGCCTCACCCATAATGCTTGTAAAGCCCAAAGGCAGGACAAACGACCGCCTGACGATAAATTCCGCTCCGGGCAATTTGCAGACCGACCTGCTCCCCACAATTCTTGACAGCATAGGGATTGAACACGAGCCGCTGGAATATTCACTGATGGAGATAGACGAAAATATGCAGCGTGAAAGAACACTGCGTATATTCGGATACTCATCTGACTTCCCTGCCGCTCCCAAATGCGAAGGCGTAGGCTCCGCCGAATATAACAGCTATGATGAATACAAATATACAGGCAGATACTCGGAAACGGACTTTAGCGGCATTGAACCGACGAAATATCCCATAACCGATTACTGGTGGTAATATATTCTGATTATTCACTCAAAAGTCTGATAACAAAAATTGTAAAGGAATGTATTTAAATGGAGTGGTTTTCAAAATTTCTGGGGTGGCTGTTCAGTCTGGTTTATTCCATCAACGGCAATTATCTGGCGGCGCTGATATTGTTTACACTGCTGACAAAGATAATACTCCTTCCCCTCAGCATAATAGTACATAAAAACAGCATCAAACTGGTAAAGCTTACCCCTGAGATAAACAACATAAAATACAGCTGCTACGGTGACAAAGACCTTATTAACACCAAAACGCTGGAGCTTTACAAAAAGGAAAAGTATAATCCCCTTGTAAGCGTTTTCCCTCTTATAGTTCAGCTTATCCTGCTTATGGGCGTTATCGAGGTCGTAAGCACGCCTGAGTACTCGGGACTTACGGTCAGCGATATGCTTTCCTGCGGAATAGACTTCTCCCTTGTTTCTAAGGACGTAGGCGGGCTGTATTACCTGTTCCCCATAATCGCAGCTGTTTCCTCAATGATAATGTGTATCACGCAGAATATCTCTCAGGCGCTGCAAGCGGAACAGAGCAAGCTCAACAAATACGGCATGATGGCTCTCTCAACTGCATTGTCGCTGTATCTGGGATTTTTTGTAAGCGCAGGCGTTGCAGCATACTGGATACTCAGCAATCTTATGAGTATCGCTCAGATGTATATTCTCAATGCGGTGATAAGCCCCAAGAAATACATCGACTATGCCGCTCTGGAAGAAAGCAAGAAAAAGCTTGAAGCTATCGAAGGCTCCGAAAAGAGCATGGACCGTGAGCTGAAAAAGCGTCAGCATGATGATTACAAGCGTTTCTTCTCCATTGCAAACAAGCATGTTGTTTTTTACTCCGAGCAAAGCGGCTTCTACAAGTATTTCAAGGGTCTGATAGAATATCTGATATCCCACTCAAACATCACCATACACTATGTGACCAGTGACCCGAACGATGTTATTTTCGACATTGCAAAGGAACAAAAGCAGATAAAGCCCTACTTTATCGGTGAAAACAAACTTATCTCCCTTTTCCTGAAAATGGACGCAAAGATAGTCGTAATGACCATGCCCGACCTTGACAATTTTCACATAAAGCGCAGCTATGTAAGCAGCGACGTGGAATATATTTACATGGATCACGGACTTTCAAGTATAAATATGCTGGCACGAAAGGGAGCTGTCGATCATTTTGATACGGTATTCTGCGCAGGTCAGCATATAATCGACGAAATGAAGGCCACCGAAGAGCATTACGGACTGCCGCACAAAAATCTCATTGCCTACGGCTACGGATTTATGGACGGACTTATCAAGACCTGCTCCACCGATCCGACTATCGCATCGGGAGATTTTATTCTTTTAGCCCCTTCACACCAGAAGGACAACATTCTTGACAGCTGTCTTGAACCTGTTATCGAGGGTCTGAAATCGACCGGATATAAAGTTATCATCCGTCCCCACCCCCAATACATAAGAAGATATCCCGACAAATGGAAGCGCATCTCAGCTCAGTACTCCTCCGACCCTCAGGTCATTACCGAAAGCGACTTTTCCTCAAACACATCTATTTATCAGGCGGCCCTCGTTGTTACCGACTGGTCAAATATCGGATATGAATACAGCTTTTCCACACTGCGGCCTGTAATGTTCGTCAACACTCCCATGAAGGTCATTAACCCTGACTACAAGGAAATAGGCGTAGTTCCCATTGACCTGTCCCTCAGAAGCGAGATAGGCATTGAGGTAACAGGCAGATCTGCCGATGAAGTGTCCGAAGCAGCCGAAAAGCTGCTGAAAACAAAATGCTTCTCTGCCGAGCAGATATCCAAAGCCCGTGATCGTTCCCTTTTCAATGTTGGAAAGAGCGACGAGGTGGGCGGAAAATATATTCTCTCCAGATTAAGCCAAAAGAAATAATAGAAAGGTTCTGTAAAAATGAAAGCTTATAAGATCATATTCACAATAGTTGCAATGGTAATGTTTGCCCAGATGATGGCAATAAACGCATATGCGTATATCGACGTTTCCGCTACCTCTTACATCATACAGATCGTTGCGGGAATAGTCGTAGCTGTGGGTGCTGTGATTGGCGTTGTTATCTCAAAGGTGAAGAAAAAGGCAAAGGACAAGTTCGGCATAGACCTTGACCACAAGGAGCAGGAGGACGACGTTGTAGTCTATGACAACAGCAGCGATGAAAAGAAAGACGACATTACCGAACAGGTAAAGTGATAACTGCGGCAGCATCGAACACAAGATGCTGCCGCTTTTTTATGATCGTATATTATATCTTCCTATAGTAACAAATTTATTAAAATATCAAAAAGCTCTTCCATTTCGCAAATATATTTGGTATAATATAAATATGTATCGGCAAATTGGTTCTGAAAGGATTGATATAAAAATGACGAGGTTCGGCAGCAGAATATTTTGGTGCTTTGTTACCGCTGCAATGATTTTTTCCGTGATATCCGCCGCTTTTCCCACAAAGGCGGAAGCCATCACGTTTACGCCCAACTTCACCATTTCCAGTGAAGCTGCGGTCATGATAAATCTCGATAAAGACGTTACCGTTTATGAGAAAAACCCCAACAAAAAGATGTATCCCGCTTCCCTCACAAAGATAATGACAGCCCTTATCGTGCTGGATAATGTGGAGGATCTTGACAATACTGTTTATGAGGCTCCGCTGGTGGTTTTTGATGAACTTTACGGACAGGGTGCTTCCAGCGTTGGCATCGAGCGTGGCGAGGAGGTCACCGTTACCGACCTTATGTATTCACTGCTGCTGAAATCCGCCTGTGAATCCGCAGGTATCCTTGCATATCACGTTGGCGGCGAGAGCATCTCCAACTTTGTTGACATGATGAACGAAAAGGCTAAGGAGATAGGCTGCACAGGCACTCACTTTGTAAATCCCCACGGTCTTTATGACCCCGACCAGTACACAAATGCCGCTGATATGGCGCTTATCGCACAGTATGCGGTGGAAAATTACCCCAAGTTCGTTGAGATCGCCACTGCCACCGAATACGATATGCAGCCCACCAATTACCATGAGGCTGGCTGGGCGCACATTTACCACACCAACAGTATGCTCAACCGTTCCAGCAGCTATTATTACCAGTATGCAAAGGGCATAAAGACAGGAACACTTGATGAATCGGGCAGAAACCTTATCACCATGGGCTCCCGTGACGGAAACAACTACCTGCTCGTTACCATGGGCTCCCCTATGTATGACGCTGACGGAAACGCAGTTTACCTCCATTATGAGGATCACAAAAATCTGTACGAATGGGCTTTCGAGAATTTTGAGTACAAGCAGCTGCTTCAGGCAGGCATTGAGATAACCGAGCTTCAGGTAAAATTCGGCGAGAGCAGCGATTTTGTCCGCCTTGTTACTGCTGATAACTACAGCTGTATGTGGCTCTCCACCGTGGATACGAACCGCCTCAAGGAGGCCATAAACGTTGACCCCAGCCTGCTTAATGATGACGGAACAGTTACTGCTCCCGTTGCAAAGGGTCAGAAATTCGGCACATACACCCTTACACTTTCGGGCGAGGAGATATGCACCGTTGACCTGGTGGCGCAGGACGATGTTACCCTTTCCGCTCTGGCTTATAATTTTGATAAGGCAAAGCAGTTCACATCATCAATATGGTTCAAGGCAGCGCTCATCATCACAGCGGTGCTTGTTATCCTGTACATAATCATTGTGGCAGCGTCCAAGAAAAAGCGCAAAAAGTACAGACGTGTAAAGAAAAGAAGAAAGTTCTGATATCAAGGAGCATAGCACAGATGGCTGAAAAAATGCGGAAAATTAAATATTCATTGCTGGCAGCAGCAGGAGTTTCCGTTATTACGGCTGCTGTGTGCTTTGCATCGGCACCGACTCAGAAAAATGCAAGCTCTTTGGTTTATTTTCCTGACGGCAATGACGGCACAGCTCTGCTGAGAGATGCCATATCGGCTGATATGAACAAGACTGCACAGCAGTCGGGCACACCTGCCGATGAGCTGGAAAAATCACTGTCCGTTGAACCTTTCGGAAGCGGTGCGGAAATAGTTCTCAGCGGACTTAAATCGACTGACAACGCACCTGTTATTCTGGCAAGTGCCCTTGGCAATGCGGTAAAATCGGGCAAAGCTGAATTTGACGTGATATCCTACTGCGATATGGCAGAAAACGTTCAGTTCCCGTCGCTGCCCGTAAGCTTTTCCGCAGGCATTGCGGGAGGGTTGGCGGTATATGCAGCCATGAGCATTGCGGAAGCTTTGAAAAAGAAAAAATCCGATGCAGCCTCCGATATTACATCGGAACCCGTTCACGAAAAAATACCTGAGCAGGAAACTGATAAAAGCGCTCCGACTGAGCCTGCTCGCACCGAACCGACCGCTGAATCGGAGAAATCCGTTTCTCCGAAGCCGATCCCACCCGTTAAAAGCCCCGAACCTCAGAAAACCGTGCCTATCATCGGAGCAGTTCAGCGGTTCTATGACGATGCAGTTGATCTGGGCGTGCTTGCGCCCTCTGCTCCTCAGGGATTGGAAGCGGCAGGATATATCCGCATTGCCCGTGCGCTTTCCGAGCAGAAGTCCCCTCTTATAATTGCAATATCATCCGCAAGAACTGAGACGGACAAGATACCCTACTCGGTAAAAACAGCATCATATCTTGCCTGCGCATTCGGGTCGCTGGGCAAAAGGACTGCGATCATCGAATGCAACTCTAAAAAGCCTTCTCTTGGCAGCTTTTTCAAGAAAACAGGCAAGGGCGGTCTTTCGGATATTGCGGCAGGCAGCTGCACTATTCCCGAATCGGTTGTGCTGAACGCACGCCGTGGGGTGGATATCTACGCCGAGGCAAAGGCAAATCCCATGCCTGCCTCCGTGTTCTCCACGCCATTTTACAGCGAATTTTTACAGTTCATGTCAACGGTGTATGATGTTATGATACTGACTGCTCCCCTTGCAAGGGACGATGAATGGAAATACATTGCCCGTGGCTGTGACGGTATAATTATCGCATCTGCTGACGGCAGAGAGACAGACCCGATCTCCGCAGCGGAGATTTTGAAATCCGACATTGCCTTCACCGCTTTCTGCAAAGCAAAAGATACGGAAGAAAATACACAGTAAAGGAAGCTGTTTTATGTTTGAAAAGCTGAAATATATGGAGCCGCTCATAAGCGAGCTTATCGGTGCAGACGTTTTTGCAGGCGCAAATGCAGCCGTGATCTACAAGGGCGAAACTGTCTGGAACAAAAGCTTCGGCATGGCGGACAAGGAGAAAAATATCCCCATGGACGAGGATAAAATTTTTCGCCTGTTCTCACTCTCAAAGCCCATAACCGGTGCAGCCGCAATGCTGCTTCTGGAGCGTGGAAAGATAGAGCTGCGCTATCCCGTAAAGTGGTTCCTGCCCACCTTTGAAAATCCTATGGTAAAAGACGAAAGCGGAACATATCCCGCAAAGCGTGACATCACTCTTGGCGACCTTATGAACATGACCTCAGGCATTCTTTATCCCGACGGCACAAAGGCAGGTCAGGAAATGGGCAGCCTGTGGGGTCAGCAGACGGACGCATGGGAAAAGGGCGGAAAGCTTCTGAACACCCGTGAATTTGCTCTTGAAATGGGCAAAAAGCCGTTGGCGTTCACTCCCGGTGCAAGGTGGCAGTACGGCGCTTCTGCCGATGTTATGGGCGCTGTTATCGAGGCTGTTTCGGGAATGAAGTTCAGCGAATTTCTGAAACAGGAAATATTTGGACCGCTGGGCATGGAGGACACGGGCTTCTATGTTCCTGCCGAAAAGCAGGGCAGATTTGCTCAGGTATATGACCGCACGGAAAAGGGAAATCTCCCTTACACAGGTCACAACCTCTGCATTTTTGACCAGAAGGAGCCGCCTGAATTTGAATCGGGCGGAGCAGGTCTTGTCTCCACTATCGGCGACTACTCCAGATTTGTGAAGATGCTCATGGGCAGCGGTACATGCAACGGCATAAATATTCTGGGCAGAAAAACCGTGGAATTTATGCGCACCAACTGCCTTACACCCGAGCAGATGAAGACCCTTGACTGGGACAGCATGAAAGGTCATGGCTACGGCAATTTCATGCGTGTACTCACAAGCCCTGCGGAAGCGGGCTTTAACGCAGGTGCGGGAGAATACGGCTGGGACGGCTGGATGGGCTGCTATTTTTCAGTTGATCCTGACGAAGATCTTGCATTCCTTTTCTTCATCCAGCAGACAAATACAGGCTGCACTGACTTTACAAGAAAGCTCCAGAGCATTGTACGCAGCTGCCTGTAATATAGGAGATGGCTTTTTATGTGGTTCGTTCTTGCGTTGCTGTCGGCTGTTTTTGCAGCGCTGACATCCATTCTTGCCAAGGTGGGCATTGACGGAGTCAACTCGAATCTCGCAACTGCCATAAGGACGGCTGTGGTGCTGATAATGGCATGGGGCATGGTCTTCATCACCAACGCTCAGCACGGCATAACCGACATTGACAAAAAGAGCTGGATATTCCTTATACTTTCGGGTCTGGCAACAGGCGCATCATGGCTTTGCTACTACAAGGCTATCCAGATAGGCGACGTTTCAAAGGTAGTTCCCGTGGATAAGCTCAGCGTGGTAATAACACTGATACTGGCTTTTGCCTTCCTGCATGAGAAATTTGACGCAAAAAACATTACAGGAGCTGCCCTCATCACCGCAGGCACGTTCCTGATGATAAAATAATAAGGGGAAAAATATTTAAATGAGAATAAGAAGAAAAAAGTGGGCACGCCCTGAGCTTGATGCCTGTAACTATTACATAGACAACGCCGAGGAAATGAGAGGAAAATGGCACCAAGCCTTTGCGGATAACAGCCGTCCCCTCTATCTTGAGCTTGGCTGCGGAAAGGGCGTTTTTGCGGCTCAGCACGCACTGAAATATCCCGACATCAACATAATCGCTGCGGATATCAAGGCGGATATGCTGGCTGTGGGCAGGCGCACCATTGAAAGTATGTTCGGCGCTGTGGACCGCACCCACGACAATGTTATCCTGCTGAGAATGAACATTGCCGATATCTCAAAGTTCTTTGCTCCCGAGGACAGCGTGGACAGGATATACATAAACTTCTGCAACCCTTGGAACAGGGGCAAGCACAACAAGCGCAGACTTACCCACACCCGCCAGCTGGTGCAGTATAAGACTATTCTGAAGCCCGAGGGCGAGATACGCTTCAAGACCGATGACGACCAGCTTTTTGAGGAGTCGCTGGAATATTTCAACGAAGCGGGCTGCAAGATAACCTATCTCACCCGTGACCTGCACGCTGAAAACTTCCCCGATAATCTTGTTACCGAGCATGAAAGAATGTTCTCCGAAGAGGGCAAGAAGATAAAGTTCCTTATCGCCAGATTCACAAATGAAGAGTAAGTGTAAGCATATGCTTACTTTCTTGACAGCACCTGCGATATAGTGTAAAATAAGAGTACAAATGAAATTCTGAGAAAGATGGGTCGTTTTTTATGAGAGGAATTTACTCGTCAGTTACCGATATGCGCCGCAAGGTATTTACCGAGGTCGCACGCCTTGCCTATGAGGGCGGAGACTATTCACGCATGGAAGATCTGCCCTATAAGATCTGCCCCGGTGATGTGGCGGCTCACCGTGAATCCATTTTTCTTGAAAGAGCGATCGTCGAGGAACGTCTTAGACTGGCTATGGGTCTGCCTCTGAGAAGTGTCAGCGAGCACGCTCCCGTATCCAAGGGCGTTAACGAAAGCGCCATTGCGGAAAAATATTATGATCCCCCTCTTATAAATATAATCAGCTTTGCCTGCAACGCCTGCCCTACCCTCCATTACCACGTAACGGACGTTTGTCAGGGCTGCTTTGAAAACCCATGCAAGGAGGTTTGTCCCAAGGGGGCTATTTCTATCCGCCACGGAAAGTCGCAGATAGATAACGAAAAATGTATCAAGTGCGGCCGCTGTGCAAGTGTCTGCTCCTATAACGCCATTATCATTCAGGAACGTCCATGTGCCAAAGCGTGCGGTATGGATGCCATTACTTCAGATGAAAACGGCAAAGCCAATATCGATTATGACAAGTGTGTTTCCTGCGGTCAGTGTCTGGTAAACTGTCCGTTCGGTGCCATTGCTGACAAATCCCAGATTTTCCAGACAATCCGTGCCATCCAGTCCGGTGAAAAGGTTTATGCAGCTGTCGCTCCTGCATTTGTCGGTCAGTTCGGACCAAAGGTTACCCCTGGCAAGCTGCGTGCTGCCATGAAAGAACTCGGGTTTGCAGACGTTTTTGAGGTAGCAATCGGTGCGGATCTGTGTGCAAAGCAGGAAGCAGAAGATTTCTTAAAAGAAGTGCCGGATGAACTTCCATTCATGGCAACTTCCTGCTGTCCGGCATGGTCTGTTATGGCAAAGAAATTATTCCCGGATCACGCCAACTGTATTTCCATGGCACTGACTCCGATGACATTAACTGCACGTCTTATCAAAAAGCATAACCCAAATGCAAAGGTTGTCTTTATTGGACCATGTGCGGCTAAAAAACTCGAAGCAATGCGCCGCAGCGTCCGCAGTGAAGTAGATTTCGTGCTCACCTTTGAAGAAATGGCCGGTATTTTTGATGCAAAACATGTGGATCTGGAAAACATGGAAGAAGATCCGGATGGTGTAAGTGACGCTTCCACCGACGGAAGAAACTTTGCCGTTGCCGGTGGCGTTGCACAGGCTGTCGTAGATGTCATCAAACGGGATCATCCGGAACAGGAGATCAAGGTGGCAAATGCCGAAGGATTAAAGGAATGCCGTCAGCTTTTAAAGCTTGCCACATTAGGCAAATATCCGGGTTATCTGCTCGAAGGCATGGCTTGTCCGGGCGGATGCGTCGCCGGAGCCGGAACCATGCAGGCAATCAAGAAATCCCAGACAGCTGTCGGTCTGTATGCCAAGAAAGCAAACCATCAGTTCTCAAGCGAAACCGAATACATCAAAGAACTGGATAAACTGGTGGATTAAATATCTGCCATATAAAAAAGCTCTGCGCTTTCGAAAATTTCGAAAACGCAGAGCTTTTTGTCTGTTCTTTTACTGTACCCGAATCCCGGTATCGAAGGTCCATTTCCACTGTCCAAAGGAAGATGTGTATCCGCTGGTTCCTGCAATATCATTGTCAATCATAATTCCGCTGCATGTAGAATGAATCCGCCAGTACCTACTGTTTCCATACTTATGCACAATCGTGCGGCCACTGTAACTGTACTTGTTGCCTGCAGATCTCTTAATCGTTCCTTTCGCATAGACACCAATATCTTCCAGATAATCTTTTACCGCTTCCATTGAAGAAAATTCTCCGAAATATATGGCTATATGAGAGGAAGAACCGCCCTTGCCATAAACAACAACATCTCCAAGTTCCAACTGGGAAAGGCTTTTCCCACTGCTTTTTCTTCCAATAGACTTCTTTGTGCCGGAATTCCACTGGATCGCACCCTTTGTTGCAACCCCTGTTGTATACGAAATACTCGATCCGCTTACCCAGTCTCTGGTACAATGTGCTCCAACACTGACATTTTTCAGTGCAGTCCCTTTCCGTCCCTTACTCTCCAGACGATTCAGGGCTGCCCGTGTGTAACCACTGCAGTCACAGCGGATTCCATCAACCACACTGCCATAACTCTTTCCCAGAAATCCCTTACACAATGTCTTCCGGTAATTATCCTGTGCCACAACCGCGGTATGATTCTTCGATGCTGCTTCTGCCGGTGCTGCAGTACCCCCTACTACAACTGCCGCCAGCAAAATACCTGCGATCAGCTTTCTGCCCCATGTAAACTTAAACTTCAATGCACTTCCTCCAATTTGTTACAACTTTGTTACTTAACTATAACATATTTTAACAATAAGTAAAACCTTTTTCAAGAAAAATGTGCAAAAAAGTTTCATTTTAATCTCAATATTTATGCGTTTTTAATACACTTCATCAGTTCACCGCAATTTCCAGTTGAAATCTTTTCTCCATCTCTTTCAGATAACGTTCATTGTAACTTGCAGCCACAAGCACTGGTGCATATGCATCCCTTCCACTAATGCGGAACATATAGGGAAATGCTCCAAAATGCTCCAGATACTGCTCTGCAAAATCCAAAATCCCCCACTGGATTTCCCGGATTCCCTCCGGATTGTAATCATATTTTCCAAACTCCAGCGTAATATCCAGTGCATTCAGATAAATACTTTCATTTTTTGTATGGTATCTGCCCAGATGAAACCCAAAAAAAGAAGGTGTCAATGAGGAAAGTAATAATTCCCAGAATACATTATAGTCCTTATTCGGATCATGTTTTTTCAGCAGATCCCGATTCATCTGTCCGGAATACAGATATGACACAAGCCTGCCATCCTGCAGAAATGGATCTGATGCATCCGGCTCTGCGTTATGGACTGTATTAGTTCCTGCAACAATTCCTGTAATTTTACAGTCCATTCCCCATACCCGATTGACCAGATGGGAAAGTGCAATCGCTCCGCTCCCCGCCCAGCCAATATCAACTGCTGCTACATGCTTACATCCCTGTAAAATCTCTCTGTAATACGTTTCTGCTGCAAGCTGCTGTTCCTTATAGCATGCAGTCACTTCATCCCATTTTGCCTCTATAAACCGCCGAAGCAAGTATGCATTCTTATCTGTAATCTCATCGTTTTCCTGCAAATCAACAAACTTTTGTTTCTCTTTTATGCCGTTTTTCTTTTCCCATGCCGTCCAGATTTCCGGCCAAGCCGAAAGCTCCGGGATCAACTTCTCCAGTTCCATGGAACGCAATGCGTCCCCGATAGAAACCTTTTGGTTCACCTTGTGATAAATAAACCTTCGGAAAAAATCGTGCTTGTCCTCATCTGCCATCAGTTTTGTAGCAGCCTTGCGGGACCAGTAAACATATACGGTTCGGTCATCCGGATATAACTTCTGATAAACCCTGCGAAGAATATCTCCATCCCGCGCGAGAAACAGTAATTGATCCAGATGATGCTGCTCGTAATACGCATGAATAAAATGGCAGTACCCCACAACAAACAACCCGCCGTACACATATCCATACTCGTATTCCATGCTGAATTTTTCTGTACCATTATACAAATGATTCGATACCAGCCCACGGTATGCCCCGCCGATCATGGATGACATATCCATCGGACGGTACAATAACACATTTTTATTTACATTCTGATATGGCATGATAGCAAGTCCGCATTCCTGTGCCATTTTATGATCACTGTGCGGATTATCTCCAATATGTACGATACGATTACCAGAAAAATCCCGAAGCACGCGACGGAACAGAGCTCCACCGGCTTTATTCTCTCCATACTCATTGGAGATATAAATACGCTCCGCTCCCGTATATCCGGCATTCTGCAATATTTTTTCAATACAAGCACGCGGAAGATACATATCAGAAACAATGATCATGCGCTTCTCCAGTTCTTGCAGACGTTTCCATACCTGCAGCATATACGGATTTGCATAGCAGAGTTTTTCCTCGGTCTCACACTCCAGCCGCACTCCTTCTTCTGCATTCAGGCCAGTATCTTCCTCCAGATTTTCCCATATATCCTGTAACGACACTTCCATATGTCCGTTTTTCTGCCTGCATTTCATCCGGGCATCCCATTCTGCCCATACACGTAAATTCTTAAAATCGAGGAAATCAAATTTTTCTCCAATCAAATAAAACATATCTGTCGGAGAAGAAAACGGGCGAAAAATCAATGTATCAAAAATATCAAATGAGATCACATCGTAATCTTTGATTTTTCTGACAAAATCCTCTACGGAAAAAAACTCCTCATCTTTCCAGTGTCCTTCGGATTCGCTGGTTTTTATCATCAATTTGCGTTTTTCATATATTTCCATCTCTGGAATTCTTCCGAGAAATCTACAGAACAATACATAATATGCGAAATTTATCCACAACAAATATGCCCAGGAAAACATTCTGCGCATACCGGTTGCATCATCATGTACCTTATGATACCGGTATGAAATTCCCGGATGCCTGTTTACCAGAAAACTGTATACTTCACTTCTCATATCTTAAAAACCTTTTCAAATGATGTTGTAACTTACCTGCTTCTATATCTTTAATTTTATAAAACAAATTATTGTATCTACGTTACTCGTATGTTATGATACATATACCTATTTGTTATTCTGTTTTTCTTTTTTCAGTATTATAAAAACAACAATCTTTTTATTTTTCCAAATATTATACACACAACAGTATAGGAGGATATTACATGGCCAATACACGCCATACTTACCATCTTCACTCGAAAGAGATTGAAGAAATTATTCGTAACAACGGGCTGCCTGAAGAAATTTCCACGGAAACGCAACTTTGGGATTTAATTATAAAAAAAGCAACTTACAGTTCTCCCAAACTCCTGTTTCCGCTCATCTATGAAATCTATGGGAAAAAATATCCCGAAGATTCCTCTGTTGTTCCACTTTCCACAGAGTATTCTGTAGAACGCTCGGATACAAAAGAAATTTCGACCATTAAGGCTGACCTCACATTCTGTGTAAATGAATCGGATATTTATCACTTTGAATGTGAAATTACATACAATGGAATGATCACGATCCGTATGTTTGAGTATGATGTTCATGCGTCCCTGAATTACCGGCCCGACACCAAAAATCCACAACTTCTGCTCGAATTTCCAAACTCTGCCGTTCTTTTCCTGCAGGGAACGAAAAAGATCCCGGATTACCTGAGCTGTCTGATCCGGTTTCAGGATGGCAGTACTCACGAATACCGCATTCCAACCGTAAAGGTGCAGTCCTATACCCTCGAAGAAATCAAAGAGAAACATTTGTGTATGCTCATCCCGTTTCTTCCAATCCGGTTCCGCCGCCACATCCCTTCTGACCGCAAGATGCAGTCAGCAAAATCCCCTGATAAACGACATGATCTTGAGAAAAAAGTACAGAAATCCAAAGAAGAATTGACTTCTTTTCTGCAGGAAACTATACTTATCTTAGATCAGGAAATTGCAGAGGGATTTTTAACGGAAACTGACAAAAAACTTATTTTAATGCTTTTGCAAAAGTCCATGCTCCGCATTTCTTACCGTAACAGAAATTTATGTCAGGAGGTGTATAATATGACAGAACCTGTACTGAAACTTCCAACCGATGAATTATTCGAGGTTATCCATGAACGCGATGCACTGAAAAGAGCCTGTTCCAAAAAGGATTCCGAGATTGCTGACCGGGATGCCCGACTTGCTGACCAGGATGCCAAACTTGCTGACCAGGACGCCAAACTTGCTGAATATAGACGCAGATACGGTGATCTGTAAATAATACAGCATTTCACACAACGGCTCCGATTAACCGGAGCCGTTGTTTTTGTGTACCATGAATTTCTTTTTCGCCCGGTGCTCCACAAGCCGCCAGCATATCGCATTCTTTACCCTGCAGCTTTTTGCCTTCTGCAGTTTTTTGTGATACTTCCCCGCATCAATCCGCTTCAACCACTCCATGCCTTTTAGGAAATCATTCATTGCAAGGATCACATAATACTCCGAAAGCCAGTCTCCTTTTACATGAAACGCCGTCATCTTATCCTTCCACTGCTGCAAAAGCTGCAAAGACTCCGGCAAAAAACCATAGAGCTGGTTCACAAACAGCGGGTTTCGCGTGTCATAATACTGCATGAGAGGTGTCATCCGCTTGTCGTATGTTTCATGCCACACCTGCACTCCTTCAATAATGATTGGCTTTTTTCCGCATCGCAGACCATATTCCACATCATCACAGTGGATGAAAAACGGAAGCACATCATTTTCCTGTACAAATACATATGGAAAACAGCAAAACCACCAGCCGCTGTAATCCGCATCCGCATCGTAGATCACTTTGCCCTGTGTGTATGCCGTCTCTCGGACATCGCGCATGAACTCCACATGCGAAACCATTCCCCGGTTCCACTTCTCTGCCGCCGTGTACTGGATATATGGATCATCCATGCAAAACATGCGTCCCGCTACCGGGCGGTTCCTGTCCGCCTCCCCGACCCCGGATAAAAAATCAAACAGCAGATAAAAGCTGCTGATGTCAAAGGCAACATCATCATCCATAAAAATCACATGGGTAAATCCCTCATTTCGTTTACGGATCTCCTCAATTCCTCTCTGAAATCCACCGGAACCTCCGGTATTCCTGTTATAAATACAATGCACATACAGACTCTCCGGCAATTGCAAACTGCTGCCATTGTCCACCACAAAAATATGAAGCCTTCCGTAATACTGCGGGTTGTCCGGATTGAAAAAATCCGATGCCTGCAAAAGTGACAGATTTCTGTGAATAAATTCTTCACGCTGGAATGTGCAGATATTCAATGCAATTTTCACTTCGTTTTTCATGATTACTGCCTCTTAAACTTTTTCAATGTTTATATATCAATAATTGAGCATATTCTCATCAAGCAGAAAATCGAAGATATTCATAACAAGAACCCCGTCCTCATTATAGTAAGGCCCCGGCGAATCCTTCGTAATAATGATTTTTTTGAAGGCATCCCCTGTCAGCATCAAAGAACGTTGTTCCTGTTCCATCTTTGCCTGGTCAGGCATCGCATAAGCCGACTGAATATAATAACGTCTGGAGCCCTTGTTACAGACAAAATCAATTTCCAGCTGCTTGCGCACACTGTTTCCCTTTTCATTGGTATTGTTAATTTCAATAACTCCCACATCGACATTGAATCCCCGGAGTTTTAATTCGTTAAAAATAACGTTTTCCATAGTATGCGTTTCTTCCAACTGACGGAAATTGAGCCGTGCATTGCGAAGTCCCATATCCGTAAAATAATATTTTATCGGTGTATCAATATATTTTTTCCCCTTGATATCATACCGCATCGCGCTGTCAATCAAAAAAGAATCACACAGATAATCAATGTAATTTTTGATTGTACCGGCACTGATACTCTTCTGCTTCATACTCTTAAATGTCGCTGACAGCTTTGTCGGATTTGTGAGTGAACCGATGGCAGAAGAAAGAATATTTAAAAGTTCCTCCAATTCCACACGGTTCCGGATCTTGTGTCTGCCTACAATATCTGAAATATAAGTTTCCTCGAACAGAGCCTTTAAAAATGTAATTTTTTCTTCCGGTGTTTTAAAATTCAGGACAAGTGGAAGCCCTCCATATACCACATACTCCCGCCAGCCATTTTCCTTTGTCCCCGGATAAACAGACATAAACTCTGCGAAACTGAGCGGGTACATATGAACTTCATCCCCCCTGCCGCGAAATTCCGTAATTACATCTTTTGAAAGAAAATGCGCATTACTTCCTGTCACATAAATATCCACATTTTTCATTCGGATCAGACTGTTAAGCACAGCTTCAAATTCATCTAGAAGCTGAACCTCATCCAACAGAACATAATACATATCCTCATCCTGCATCTGTTCTTTCATATAAGGATACAAAACCTCCGGATCACGAAATTTCTTATTTTCAAAAGAGTCAAAGGCAATTTCTATAATATGCTGCGGATCCACACCCTCTGCCAGCAGATGATCTTTAAACAGATTAAAAAGCAGATATGATTTTCCACAACGCCGAATCCCGGTTACCACCTTAATCAATCCATTGTGTTTCTTGCTGATAAGCTTATTTAAATAGATATTTCTCTTAATTTCCATACATTGCGCCTCCTTCTATTGATTATTTTTGCAGATTTCTGCGCTTTTATCCAATAGAATTATAACATAGTTTTGTATGTCGTCCAATTTTTATTGATTATTTTGGCAGATTTTCAGTGCATGGCATGAGTCATCACCTTTAAATCCCCGTTCCACATTGGAACGGGATTTTTCGTTTCTACCTCAATTCCCGCTTCACGCACTCCAACGCACTTGCAATCACCGCATCCATGTCATAGTATTTATACTCACCGAGACGGCCTCCGAAAATAACCTTCCCTTCTTGATCCGCCAATGCCCGGTATTCCTTATAAAGCGCTCCATTCTTCTCATCATTTACTGGATAATACGGCTCGTCCCCCGGCTTCCATTCCGAAGAATATTCCCGGCTTATGATAGTTTTTGGCAAATCATTTCCGTTCTCATCTTTTCCAAACTCGAACCACTTGTGTTCAATGATTCTTGTCCAAGGCGTCTCCCGATCCGTATAATTTACTGCTGCATTTCCTTGAAAATTCGGGATATCCAGAACTTCATTTTCAAAACGAACGGAACGATACTCCAGATTGCCAAGCGAATAATTAAAAAATGCATCAATGGCTCCAGTGTATACCACCTTCTCAGCGATGGCATCCCACTTTGCCCGGTCTACCAAATAATCTACATTCAGCTGCACTTCAATTCCATCAAGCAGATTTTCCACCAGCTTCGTGTACCCTCCAATTGGAATCCCCTGATACAATGCATTGAAATAATTATTATCAAATGTAAGACGCACTGGAAGCCTCTTAATGATGAACGCCGGAAGTTCCTTACAGTCGCGTCCCCATTGCTTTTCCGTATATCCTTTTACCAGTTTTTCATAAATATCCCGACCAACCAACGAAATCGCCTGTTCTTCCAGATTCCGTGGTTCTCCGGTAATCTCTTTCTTCTGCTCCTCAATCTTTGCTGCCGCTTCCTCCGGAGTCACGACTCCCCACATCTTGTTAAACGTATACATGTTAAAAGGCATTGAATACAACTCACCCTTATAATTAGCAACCGGTGAATTTGTAAAACGGTTAAATGTTGCAAAACGGTTCACATAATTCCACACTTCCGTATTGTTGGTGTGAAAAATGTGCGCCCCATATTTGTGGAAATTGATACCTTCCACTTTCTCGGTGTAAACATTTCCCGCAACATTCGGTCGTTTATCAATAACAAGAACCGTCTTTCCTGCATCGGTTGCCTGGCGTGCAAACACCGCGCCAAACAAGCCTGAACCAACAACTAAATAATCATACATTTTCATTCTCCTCTTCATTCAAAACAAACTATTGATTTTCGTCCTGACTCACTTAAGAACTTACGGTTCCTTAACATCATCTAATTCTAATACAGGCTCTTTTTCCAATAAATTTATCACCTTTTCTTTCGCTATATCATTTGGGAAAAGCCCCATTAGTCTATATTCCCTTTTCTC
>ENA-ORNR01000658-ORNR01000658.1-human-gut-metagenome-genome-assembly--contig:-NODE-658-length-32902-cov-5.183183_pt1 | contig 32902 bp, 33 predicted proteins | sample MGYA00242114_ERZ509020 | MGnify/ENA primary metagenome ERZ509020 (study PRJEB26280, sample SAMEA2338758) | human gut metagenome | biome: human gut; feature: human-associated habitat; material: faeces...
ATAAGGGATACAATGAATGCTTAAAGTATTTTAATGAATCCTTAAAAAATTTAGATACAAATTATATTGACTTATATCTTATTCACGCACCTTGGCCATGGTCAGATGTTGGAAAAGATTGCACTAAAGAAAACATTGAAACATGGAAATGTATGATCGATTTATATAAGCAAGGAAAAATTAAAGCAATCGGTGTTTCAAATTTTCAAAAGAAAGATATAGAATCTTTAATTGATGCCACAGGTTTTATACCTCACGCTAATCAAATTAGATACTTTATTGGTAATACTCAAGAAGAAATTTATAATTATTGCCAAGAAAAAAATATTTTAATTGAAGCATACTCTCCTCTTGCAACAGGAAATTTATTAAATAATCCAATAATTTCTAAAATTGCCCAAAAATATAACACATCGAATGCAAATATTTGCTTATCATATTGCTATTTAAAGCATACTCTTCCTCTTCCCAAATCAACTCATAAAGAAAGAATCGTAAATAATATTAATTTTTTTGTTAATATTTCACTAGATGATATAAAAATTTTAGATCAAGTCCATAATAAAGAACTTGATCGACCACTAAGGAGCTAACAAAATGAAAAATATAACAATTGAATCAAATGGATATGAGCTTGAAGTTCACTACTTTGCAGTAGAAAGTCCTAAGGCTATTGTTCAAATCATGCATGGTATGGAAGAACATCAAGAACGATATGAACCATTTTGTCAATTTTTAAATGCAAATGGATTTTCGGTTTATACTTCTAATATGCGTGGTCATGGAACAAATGCACCTGTTTTAGGCTATTTTGGCAAAAAAAACGGTTATAAATTACTCGTTCAAGATCAAATTAAGATTGCGACCTATATTAAAGAAAATAACCCCGATAAAAAAATATACCTATTTGCGCACTCTATGGGAACCATTGTTGCTAGAAATGTCTTAATGACTTCTTCTCATTTTTATAATAAAATTTGTCTTTCTGGGTTTCCTAATCCTAATTTTGGTGCCTATATTGGTCTTCCTGTTGCCAATACTGTAAGTCTATTTAAAGGACCAGAACATTACTCTCAAATGCTTGAAGATTTAGCTGTTGGTCAATTTAATAAAGCCGTTTCAAATCCTAAAACTGGTGTTGATTGGGTTTGTAAAAATGAAAGTACTGTTAATGACTATGTAAATGATCCATATTGTGGTCACGGTTTTAAAGCTAAGGCATTTAGTGATTTATTCCACTTAGTTATTAAAATGCGTCATTCTTCTAACTACAATGATGTAAATGATGTGCCAGTTTTAATGCTTAGAGGAGCCGAAGATCCTTGTACGGGATACTCAAAAGGAGCAAAACATTCTATTCATATTTTAAGAAAAGCAGGATTTACTAATATTAAAGAAATTGTCTATCCTGGTATGCGCCATGAAATATTAAATGAAGTAGAACATGAACAAGTATACAATGATATTTTAAATTTCTATAATTAAAAGAGCTTGCTTTATTATGCAAGCCTTTTTATTATATTTTCTTTGATATTCTTTGAATCTAAAGGCACTTCTTCTACTTTATTTTCAGAAATACAATACAAGGTATCACCTAAAAATAAAGCCTCATCTAAATCATGAGTAACAAAAATAGTTCCTTTTTTATTAGAAATTTCCTTTTTAATACAAGTCATAACCTTCTCCTTTAAAGCTAAATCCAAGGAATTGAATGGTTCATCTAGTAATAAAATATCATTTTCGATTAAAGATCTGATAATATTAACCCTTGCCATCTGGCCACCTGAAAGCTTATAAACTTTTTCTTTTTTTAAATTCCCAATTCCAAAAAGATTTAAATAATAATCAATTTTTTTTAAATCTTTTGTAACAAAGTTCAAATTTTCAAATACAGTACTATTCGTAAATAATTTAGGGTTTTGAAATGAATATGATAATTTTCCTGATAATATTATACTTCCATCAAATGGTATAAGATTTGCAATTGCATTTAAAATAGATGTTTTGCCACAACCTGATGGTCCAAATAGCACTAAACATTTTGAATCTAAAACTTTAAAGGAAGCATTATCGATAATTTTTTTACCTTTATAACCTATAGTTAAATTTAAAACTTCAATCATTTATCTTAAGAAACCACCTTTTTAAAGATTTAATTATTACTTCTAAAAGTAATCCTAAAAAAACGGCAATAATTGCAAGGGCAAAAAGTTTTTCCATTTCAAGATATATTTTAGAAAATTGCATTATACTTCCAAGACCGTAATATGATAAGGCTAACGCTTCAGCAGAAATAACAAGCTTAAGACTAAACCCAAGAGATGAAGCGGAAAAATCAAAGATATTACTCATTTTTTCTTTAAAAAACAACTTAATTATATCCCTCTTTTTTATATTATATACTAAAATAACTGGCAAAAATTCAGATTTAAATGAATCACATATAGTTAAAAATTCTTCATACAAAATAGGAATTAATACAAGCGTAGCCACTATAATTGGCGCAATAGATGGCTTCATCCAAATAATTAAGATTAAAATTATCGCCATTGTAGGTATTCCTCTTGTTATTGAGGTAATGAGCTTAACTACATTTCTTAAAGTAGCATTTAATGACATTAATACTAAAATCAAAGTAACAATAAAGCTTATTATAAATGCTATAATAGCTCTTAAGCATGTAAAAAGCAATGATAGATAAAAGCTTCCATCTTTAAAAAAATAAAAAATTTCTTTTATGGAAGATACTGGACTTGGCAAAATCAAAGATGAATCAATTAACAAAGATAGTACTAGCCATAGCAAAAAGACAAAAATAATCGTTAAAAGATAAATCAACGGGTTTTTATATTTTTTAATAATAGAAGTCATCATCAAGCTCAATATTTCCTAAATCATAAACATAACGATTTATTTCTGTTTTTATTTCTTTTGCCATTTTAAAATCAATATTACATCTTTTAATTAAATTATCATCAAAGTTAATATTCTTTAAAGAAGAATTATAATTTTCATATATCGAACTTATTCTTGAAATGCTTTCATTTATAAATTCCTTATTATCTTTAAGTAACGAAATAACTCGCTTAAGAACCTTCTCATGATTTAAAATCATTTCATCTTTAGCAACAAAGCAAGCCTGTGGAAATGATTCATTGTTATTAATTTTACTATATTCATTTTGGATATCAAGAGCAATTTTTAAATCTTGAACCTTTTTTAAAGCATTTGACAAAACTGGCTCTCCTAAGACCCCAAAGCATTCACTATTTTTAGCTAAAAGTGGAATGATTTCTTGAGCACTTGATGCAGTTGTAATTGAAACCTCATCTTCTTTTATTTCACTAGATAGATTAAATTTAATACTATTTTTAGTTAAAATGTATTTAATCATGTCAATCGTTGTGCCCGCTGTTGCATATATTAAATGACCTTTTAAATTTGTAACATCATTAATTAATGTTTTAGATGCTAAATATAAAGATCCAAATACATTATTAGATACTATTTTTATTGGAACATTCTTCTTCGCATACAACGTTGCAGCACTAATGGTTGGCATAATAGCCATATCACAATTACTTACTGATACACTACTTGCAATTTCTGTTGGATTTACAAAATTAATCTTAAATCTATCATCAGCCTTATCAAGTAAATTTGCAATTGCAAGTGCTGGAGTACCATCAGGTAAATATATGGTATAACTTCCATCACTTGCACAGCTAGTCATAATGACTAAACATAAAAAAATTATAAAACTAAATATTTTTTTCATTATCATCACATCCAAGCATTGAACTCTTGTCCTTAAAATGCGTATGTAATAACTCATGAGCTTTTTCACTTAATGGACTTCCTAAAAATTCATCATATAATCTTATGATATTAGGATTTTCATGACAATATCTTACCTTAGGCTTGGTATCTTTCAAATAAAGTCCAGCATTTCTATTTTGTCTTGTAACTAATGCTTCTGGTCGTTTAAACTTAGGTTGTCCTCCACCATTTGCACAACCTCCATCACAAGCCATTACTTCAACAAAGTCAACCTTAATAGTACCATTTTTAATTTCTTCAAGAAGTTTTTTTACCTCAGCCATTTTACTAACAGCCGCAACCTTAATTTTATATTTACCTAAATCAACTTCCATAAGCTTAGTATTTTCAATACCTCTTATTTTTTCAGTCTCAATAAGCTTAGAATCATCCATGTTTTGACCATTAATTAAATAGTACGCTGTTCTAAGGCAAGCCTCCATAACACCACCAGTGTTACCAAAAATAAGACCCGAACTAGAACCTTCGCCAAAAATTGAATCAAATGCTTCATCACTCAAATTATTAAAATCGATATTTCTTTTTTTAATTAATTCTTGTAATTCAACCGTTGTAATAACAATGTCAACATCAGGACTACATGCCCCACTCGCATTTAGTTCTTCTCTTTTAGCTTCTGCTTTTTTAGCAACACATGGTGCAACAGTCACATTAACAATATTTTTAGGATCAAGACCTAATTTAGATGCAAAGTAAGTTTTAACTATTGTGCCTTGCATTGCGATTGGACTTTTAGCTGATGAAAGATTATTAATAAATTCAGGATAGAATATTTCAGCCATTTTAACCCATGCTGGACAGCATGATGTAAACATTGGAAAATTTGAACTTTTCTTTTCTAAACGACTTATTAATTCTGAAGCTTCTTCCATTATTGTTAAATCCGCTCCACAGCTAACATCTAAAACATAATTAGCACCTAATGCTTTAATTGAACTAACAAGCTTGCCTTCAAGAAAAGTACCTTTTTCATACCCAAAAGCATCTCCAATAGCTACTCTAACAGCAGGTGCAGTGTTAAAAACAACTATTTTTGAAGGATCATCTAAAGCATTCTCTACTCTTTCAATATCACTTACAGCTCTTATTGCATTAAAAGGACATGCTTGAATACATTGACCACAATTAATACAAACAGCATGACCACCTGTTTTTTCAAGATCGTAAAATCCAAAAACACCCATGTCATTATGACAAGTCTTTTGACATAATTTGCATTTTTTGCATAAATCGTCATTACAACAAATGCTTGGATTATCATTATCAATTAAAACTCTACTTAAATTAATATTTTCCATACAATACCTCTTTAACATTTTCACCTTTAAGAAATGATTTTTTTAAATTTAATAGGAAATTTATAATAACATCCTTCCTGTAAACAAACTGTTTCTTATGTGATATTAAAATATAATTAATGTCAATCTGATTTAAAAATTCGATTTGATTATTGATTATACTCAAATTATAATACGTTCCATCACGCGGATAAATAGCATCACCTATCATAAGGATTTTTTCATCAGGTAAATATAGGGCAAGACAGCCCTTTGCATGAAATGAAGGAAAATCATATATTTTAAAATCTTCTCCATTTTCATAAAGCATACTTTTAGTGATTTTCTTTAATGTATATTTAGAACAATAAATAGGAACATTAAGTCTAAACGCATTTTTAGCATGATCAGCATGAAAATGTGATAAAATAACAATTTTATTATCCTTGCAATTTGTGATAAATTTATAAGCCTCATCCGATGCTCCACAATCATAAAAAATTGTTATTTTTTTTCTTTTAATCATTACAACTTCTGCCGAAAGAGGATTATCAGACGATTCTAAATATGAAATATTATCACTTAACTTCTTCATTTTTTGCCATTGAAAAAATTGTTTTTAAAGAACGATATTTATAAATAAAGGTTTTATTAAGAATTTGATCAACCTCATAATTATAATCTTTATCACTATTAGCACTTACAAAGAACATTGTAAGTTCTTTAAATCCTTGTTTAAAACGATATAAATAATCTTTTTTTGTTAAGGCATCAATTGAAGCTAGAAGCATAATAAATGAATTAATTTTAAGTGAAGCCGCATTTGAAACATACTCAAGAAAATCTCTATATTGTTCAGAATTTAAATTAGCCGAACTAATTTGCGACCATTCAATTTTATCAGATTTTTTTTCATTAATAAAATCTAAAATATCTTCCTCAACTGTTAGTTTTTTTATAAACTTAAGCTCATCTTCACTAACATTATTATCAAGAGCACACAAATTAAGAAAGATTAATTGAACAAGTAAATCAAACGATTTAATTGCATCATCTAGTTTTATACGAGGGTTAGTATCAAAACGATACATTTCCCTTATTTCATCTTCTAAAGCTAAGTAAATTCGTGATGCTTCAGTAAATTTTTCCTGAAAATTTTTGCTCATCAAAATTCCTCCTTTAATGTATATTTATTATAGCATAAAAATAAAAATAATGCTTAAAATCAGCATAAAAAAAGATAATTATTACTACATTATTGATAATTTGAATGTCTTTTAAACATTTTTTTATAATCTTTAAGATGTCTAATGCAATTTCTACAATTTTTGCATTTTTTTAAAAAAACTCTTGCAATGAATGGGGTTTTCGTGTATAATTATCAATGCTTACTTAAGCAAATGGACCGTTAGCTCAGTTGGTAGAGCAACTGACTCTTAATCAGTGGGTCTAGAGTTCGAGTCTCTAACGGTCCACCATTTTGAATTTAGAGGCTATATAGCCTTTTTTTTATGTTTAACATGGAGGTTAATATGGATAAAAATAAATTTAAAGCAATCGAACTAAAGTGTATTAAGCAAGCTTTTAACGGAAACGGAATTGTAAAATATAATAATAAAGAATATGAGATCTCAAATATTCTTCCTGGTGAGGTCGGATTATTCGAAATTAACAAAAATGAAAGTACTCCAATTGAGCTTAAAAATATAATTAATCATTCTTCTTCACGCATTAACTCATTGTGTCCTTATTTTGAATCCTGTGGTGGGTGTCAATATCAGCATATGACATATGAAAGCGAATTAGCTTTAAAAGAGGAATATTTAAAAAATTTATATCAATCATTCAAGGATATTAAAATTAAGCCTATAAATGGTATGCCAAGTCCATATAACTATCGTAATAAATGTCAGATGACTTATAAGTTATCTAAAACACATAATGTTGTATGTGGCTTTTATGAAGAGGGAACCCATAAAATTGTACCTGTTGCAGATTGTAAAATTCAAGCAACTAAGGCCACAGAAATAATAAATGCATTTAATAAGGTTTTAACCAAGAATCATATTGAGCCATATAATGAAAAAACAAGAAAAGGAATAGTAAGACATGTACTTGTAAGATATGGTTTTAATTCTAAAGAAATCCTTCTTGTTATTGTAACTAATGGTGATTTCTTCCCAGGAAGTAAAAATGTATGTAAGGATTTAATTAAGTTAAATTTGGGAATTACTACTATTGTTCAAAATATTAATTCAAGACAAACTTCGATTGTATTAGGAGATAAAGAAAGGGTTCTTTATGGACCGGGATTTATTTATGATACAATTGGCAAGCTTAAATTCAAAATATCTTCAAGAAGCTTTTATCAAGTAAATACAATTGGTATGAACATGTTATATAAAAAAGCAATTGAAAATGCTAATATATCTTCTTCAGATATTTTACTTGATACTTATTGTGGAGTTGGTACAATTGGACTACTTGCTGCAAATTCTTGTAAGCAAGTATATGGTGTTGAACTAAATCACGATGCTTATAAGGATGCTTGTTTAAATGCTCGAATTAATAATATTAAAAATATTAATTTTTTCAATGATGATTCAACTAAATTTATGACTAAGCTTGCAGCATCTGGTAGCCATATTGATGTTTTAATCATGGACCCTCCAAGAGATGGATCAACTAATGAGTTTATTGAAGCAGTCGGTCGTCTTAAACCTAAAAGAATCATTTATGTTTCTTGTGATCCTAAGACACAGGTTAGAGATTTATTTAAGCTTTCAAGTGAGGGCTATCATTTAAATCAAGTTGAAGCATTTGATATGTTTCCAAGAACATTCAATCTTGAATGTATTGCTACTTTAACTTATAAAGAAAGTAAAAAAAATATTAAAAATTACACAAAAAGAAAATCACTGTAAAAAAAACAGTGATTTTTTTTATAGTCTGTCAACTAAAACCTCATAAGGTCTATCAAGGACAAGCTTATTAAATAAATTATCAATTTTCTTAATAAAGCGTATATCTTTCTCATTTTCATCTTTAATCTCAATTAACTCTTCATAAGAACTCGAATCCTTTTTCATTCGTTTACAAATAATAATCTTCTTCCCTGCTAAATCTTGTAATTCCTCCTTTAAATAATTTCTTTCACTAGCGTTTACAAAATAAAAAATATCATTAAACATTTCCTTTTCCTCCGTACATATATGATTATAAAAGGAAAAAAAATAAAAACAATTCTTGACATCTATTTTCATATAATTACTTATTTTTTTAAGATTTTTTCTGTTTTATATTAATATTTTGCTTGTTTTATTTAATTTATTAAGTATTTAAAATATAGGTTATATTCCATCTATTGTTAAAAAAAATTTGGTTAGTTTTCACATACCAATCATCTTGTAATAAAGCAAAATATTTAATCTAATTTTAAAAACGAGTGCATAAAAAAAGTAGGAATAAAATCCTACTCAATAATTCTTTGGGTATAGAATGAACCAATAATTGTAATAATACCAATTACAATTAAGACAACACCTAAAATTACAAATAAAACGTTAAGTACACCTTCTGGAGTTAATAAAATTAATACTAATGCAAGTAAAAATCTTGGAAGTTCATGATAAAACTGAACTAAATGCATTGGATTTAAAATAATTCTAACAATTGGAAGGACAATTAGATAAACGGCGATAATGATTAACATAAATGTTTGATGGAAGAAAATCAAGCATATACCAAATGCTATATCAACAATATCAAACAATATTGAAAGCTTGTCCTTAGCCTTAATAGAATGATAAAGTGAAATACAACCATTTACAATCACTAAAGCACCAATTACATAGAATGTTATCTTTATCAATTTATCAGTTGGAATAGCACAAAACAAAATTCCTGCAACAATACTAATTAGTCCTAAGGCAAATAAACGCCAATTACATTTTAATTTTTTCATTAATCCTTTAGCATCCTTTCATCAATTTCTTCTTTTTGATTTAAATTAAGGAAACACTCCTTAATTGAATCATTAGTTTTTAAAATTTCTTCTACAAATAATTTTGAAATCATTATAGCACCATCATAAACTAAATGCGAATTATCTTCCTTACCTTCAGGATAGTTTTCAAACTTCTTTGGTCCAAAAATCATATGAAATTTTTTAGTATTTTCCTCACCAAGCTCGTTATATAACGCTAAAGTCAATTGATTTAAATCAATACAAGTATAATGATTTTTATCACACCATTTTTTCATTGATTGAGGATATCCTTTATGAGTATCAATACACTTTCCATTTTGAAATTTTCTTCTCGTAATTGAGGTTGCATATACAATATGCGCTCCTTTTTTTTCAACTTCATCATGAAAATAAGCTAAATTATCTAAATAAGATGTATCTTTATCTGTATATCTTGTTAAATCATTATCCTTTTCGTCATTATGACCAAACTGACATATAACATAGTCACCTTGTGATAATTTATCAAGTACATTCTTAAATCTACCTTCGTCAATAAAGCTTTTAGTACTTCTTCCGTTTTTGGCATGATCTTCAATTAACCAATTATTTTTGGTAAATAAATGAAGTACCTGACCCCAACCTGTTTGAGGATAACTAAAAATATTATTATATTGCATGGTTGAATCACCAATCATAAAAATTTTATTCATAATTCTTTACTCCTTAGTATAAAATTAAATATGAACGAAAATGATATAAATCCCGTTGCCAAGCTATCAAATATGCTTCTTGAATTAAATGCTTATGAATTTAATCTTGTTGCAATGCTAATTGGTTATATAATTGCTCAAGACTTAGATGCGTATGCACAGTCATCAATGGGAAATTTTTTTGAATCCTTAGGACAGGTTTTAGAAACCATTGGGTCCCAAAATCAATATCTTGAACGTAATAAGGGAATCAAAACCAATCAAGAAATAACAAAGGAATTATATCAATTATCCCAAAAAATCGATAATATCGATCAAATAATTTTAAAATTTAAAAATTTATAACAGTTTTATTTGTTCTATTGCAACATCAAGGTCATTTGTATCGTATTCTTCAATATTACCACTATCCATTAATTCCGTAAGATGAAAATCAATTCCTAAGCTTGCAAGTGGAATCAAATGATGTTTTAATGATATATCATTTAGGTGAGATTTACCATAAAGATCAATCTTTTTACCACAGCATGGACATTTAACATAGGCCATATTTTCAATAATACCCACAATAGGAACATTAACCTTGTTAACCATATTTACGCATTTAGAAACAACCATTGATACTAAATCCTGAGGAGATGAAACCATTACAACCCCCGTAAGAGGGATATTATTTAAAACGGTAAGCTGAATATCTGAAGTTCCAGGAGGCATATCAACAAAAAGATAATCTAAATTTCCCCACACAGTCTCACTATAAAACTGTTTAACAGCGTTACCTAAAATAGGACCACGCCATACAACTGGTTCATTTTCATCCTTAAGTAATAGGTTAACTGATACGATTTCAATATTATTTTTCGTAACTAAAGGATACATTTCATTTTTAGTTCCTTCAAGTCTACCTTTTAATCCAAAAACATGAGCAATTGAAGGCCCAGTTATATCCGCATCTAAAATACCCACCTTATAGCCTAAATGAGCCATTTTATTAGCAAGAAGAGAACAAACAGTTGATTTACCAACGCCACCCTTGCCAGACATAACACCAATTATATGTTTAATATTAGATTTAGTTGTCCCAAAATACTGTTTTTCTTGACAACTACCTTTTATTTTACATGAATCACAATTATGATCACAAGCCATATTTACACCACCAAATTCATAAAATTATTATAATCCAAAATACGCTTTTTTTCAATAAAAATACCTTTATATAGCAAAAAAGCTCTTTAAAAGAGCTTATTTTAATTCAAATGAATCACATTGTGTTTCACTACGATACTTTGCATTTTTTTGTCCAACTGTAATTTTGGATGCTTTACAGTAATTATCCTTATTATAGATACAATAATTTGCTGTACATCCAATTTTAACCTTATGCTCATCTAAGCTCATTTCATCTGCCATTTCTTCTTTAAATAATGTTTCATCAATTGGATTTCTAAACGATTGACAAAAAGTACCAAGCTTTGAGCGTGAAAACAATCCTTCTACTTTAATATTTTTCTTATGACAGGTATTATTTTCATTATAGCCACATTTTAAAGCACTACATTTAATTTCTGACATTGATTCCATCCTTTCAACCTTAGTATTTGAGGATTTTTCTTTTCTATGCTTCTTCGTTAAAATTTGAACTATTTTTTTATTAAAAATGAGTCCTAATATTCCAATAATAAATTCAATTATAAAAATAAAAATACCAAGCCATATATTTCCATGGAATAAAGACGAGCCAATTAAAGTAGAACTTAAAATAGATGGGATTCTGGCAATAAAATTAATTAAAAAATAATCCTTCTTTTTCATAATTGTTTGACTTACAAAAAAAGGAATAATATCTTTAGGAAATCCCGGAATCAAGGTTATTGAAAAAACAGTGATATTTAATCTTTTAGGATCATCTAAAATATTCCTAAGCCATTTATACTTATTTATTTTTTTAACCTTAAGATTAAGCCCTCTTATTAAGCTAATTACAATATAAGAACCAATAAAAATACCAATTTGGGCATATAAAAGACCTAAAATAGGTCCATATATCGCTCCCGAAATAATTTCTAGTGGTTCTCCTGGCAAAAAGGGGATTGCAAGCTGTAATGCAAAAAAAGAAATTAAAGCAATAATACCTTTTAAACCTAAGGAATTAAGCTTTTCACTTAAATACATCCTATATTCAATATCCTTAAGATGTAAAAGAAAAGGCGCAAAATATACACTAATAATAACAGTTAATGCTAACAGTAATATAATATAATAATTTTTTTTCAAGCTTTCATCCAAACTGCAGGAGGAAGTTTAAAGGTATAGTTCTGTCCTTTTGGATCATAAAAAGAAATTTTGTGACATTCTAAATTTAATAAATCACCTTCTTTACCATACAAATCATCACCTACAATTGGGTTTCCAATGGAAGATAAATGAACACGAATTTGATGCGTCCTGCCTGTATATAATATACATTTTAAGGTTGTAAAATTTTCTTCTTTTTTAATTACATAAAATTCCGTTTTTGATGGCTTTCCCTTAGCATCAACAATTCTTTTTCCCGTAGTTTCATCTTTTAATATTGGACTTTCAACAAAAAAATGATTTTCTTTTATTATACCTTCGACTCTTGCATAATATATTTTATGTATTTGTGAATGATTTTTATTCAAAAATAATGCAGTTTCTTTGTTTAAAGCCACTAACACTAAACCACTTGTTTTTTGATCAAGTCTTGTAATTATATGAATAGTTTTTAATTTATTATTTTTAAGTAAATAAGTATAAATTGCATTATATAAACTTTTTTGCGGCTCTTTTTTTGAAGGAATTGTATTTAAATTTGCTTCCTTATTTATAACCATAAAATCATCATTTTCATATATAATATCTAAACGATGATCAAATATTTTTTCTTCTTTATTAATTTTAGATTCAAATTTAATTTCAATAATATCGCCTTTTTTTACTTCATAATAATTTTTAGATTCAAAACCATTAATATAATAAAGTGCATTTTGTCTTTTGAGATATCTTGTATATTTTTTTGATAGTTCTTCTTTTAAAATATCTTTTAAAATACCATCACTTGAAGCCTTGATTTTCATATTAACACCTCACTTATTATAACATATTTAAAAAAATAAGGAACAAATAGCTGTCCCTTATAGATAAAACAAATGTTTCTTATGTAATTTAATACGTTTCACAAAAAATAGCGAGATTACATTCAATCATATGCGAAACGTATCAAGCATAACTTTATATGGCATTAAATATCAATCATAAATAAAAACTCTTAAATATTTTTACTTTAATATGATTTCGAATTTAAGAGTATTATTATATTTTAATTTAATTACTTTGAAATTCTAAAATAGATAAAGGAACATCATATATGACACTTAAAGTATTACCATCTGAGTCAATCATTTCAAGATATGCTAAATCATCATATAACTCAACAATAATTCCTTTAGTTCCAACTTTATAATTGTCAAATTCCTCTGTCAAAATAACTTTATCATACAATTTCATATTATTTTCCTTACCAGTCTTATTTTTAATAAAATATGAATAAAAGATATTTTTAATCAATTTATTAATTTACATCATATTAACCAAGGATATCCTTATTTAATTACATACCTATTGTAACAACATCATACTAAAATATTTTAAAATTTAATCTTTTTTGCTATAATTATCATTGTAAATTTTAAGACTTTTTGGTTTTAAATATTTTACATATTTTTTTAAATTTTCATTAAATAAATATAGAATTTAATCATTTTATTTTAGTATATTAAAGTGATTTTTTTAACATGGAAGGATAATTTTTCAAAATATTTTTGCAAGTTTTAACATATTCTTCTTTATCTAATTCTTTAAAAATAGAATAAATATCCCCATAATATGAATCCAGATTTTTTAAATAATAGCAAATAAACTCATAAGCATAATCCTCTTTATTGTTATATGAATTATACTTTTTTAAAAAATCATCATATATAATTTCATCAACAGAAGTTTCTCCACTTCTCATAAATGGATTAGCATCCGTCAAATATCTTATTAAATTTTCATCCTTATTTTCATCATTTAATTCATCAAGAATTAAAAACATCAATTGAAATATTATAAAACAATTCATATTTTATTTCCTCCTTATTAATTTAACTTTTAATCCTAACTCAGGAATAAATTTTAATGGTTTATCGTTCAAACCACCATTTTGTATAATATCATTTCTTACAATTACCCATAATTGCTTAGACCCAAGTCTTTTTGAATACCATTCATTACCATTTTTATCTTTACCTAAAAATGCACTTTTATCTTGAGATAATTTTATCAACAAACTTCTATTTCTAGCATTATCAATTAAATGTCCTTTTTCATTTCTCATTATATGTTTTATTTGAGATTCATTACTCGGAAATTTTGCAAACATTTGTAAATCTAATTTAATTGAATTTCTTATTTTAGATCCATTTGTTCCTTTAAAATGATTACTATTACACTTCATTCCCATATATATTACCTCTAAAGAATGCTTGAGTGTCAGAATCAAATTGTAAAATATTTACCTCATATCTATCAATTACATATTTCAATTCGTTACAAATCGGCCCATATATTATAATATTATTTGGTTTAACTCTTCTAATTAATTCTATAAAACCATTTACAAGTAATACCTTATCTGTTTTTTCTTTAGAGCAACCTAGAGTTCCAACCGCAACAGTTTGTCCATTATATAATCCTGCAAATGCAAAATCATAGCTGCTTTCATCTGTCCATCTTACATTTGGAATAACATTAAATCCTAATCGAGATAAATAGCATCCAACCGATCTACTGCGATAAACATTCCAAATTTGCATACATCTGGGCATATCTAAATATAGAGAAAAATCTGGTGCAATAATGGCTGTAGCGCCATCAAATCTTGCAAGATTAAATCCTCTTTTATATGCTTCGTTATTAGTTATTCCACTCCAAATTCCTTTTGGACCATCAAATTTTTGGTCATCAATATAGAAATGAACAACCTCTCCATCCTCATAAATATGATTATATGTTTTGTCGTATGAAATTAATTTTTTAATTTCAACATTTGAGACTTTTGAGATATATGTGATGTCATAATATCCATCAAATCTCGCACCATTAACCATAAAAGCATGAAAATTATCTTTACATCCTTTGCGAATTCTACTAATATTAGTCTTTAAACAATTTGTTTCCATTTTGCTTGCCTCCTAATATTAAATTTATTGTTATAAAAATAATACTAGCAGAACTTTAAGACTAACAAATATTTAATTTTAAGCATTAAAATTGTACCTCCTTTGTCAAATATTATTTGACAATAGAACGCACCCGTGATAAAATTAATTTGCAAAATCGTGTTTATTCACGGGAGTCGAGACGCCAATCTCGGCTTTTTTTATTGTCTTATTGTCGTTGATAACAAAATGTGAATGATTATTTAGCCTTCATAAATGAATCGATAGCTACTCTAACATTATCCTCAATTTTAGGCTTTTTAATATATGAAACTACAGTTTTAAATAAAGATTCCAAAGCTTGATTTATACATTGATTTTGGTCAGGAGCTGAATAGCAAATTTTACTGTTTTTTTCACTTTCAAAATCTTTAAAATATAATTCATAACCTTTAAATTTAAAATCATCTTCAGATGTTACATCAATACAAGTTAAAATGAAAATACCATTATCACTATCAAATCCAAAGACATCATTTGAAAGGTTAACTTTATATTTTCTGTCATCCCAAAATTTAGAATTATAAAACTGATATTGTTCACCATCATATGGATTATATTCGATTTTCATTAAATCCGCTACCTTTTTCTCATACAATAAATTCTCTTTTCTGAATTGTTCCCAATTAAGGTTATTATTTTTAGTTTCATCCAGAACCCTATTTAAAAAATTGAAATAATATTGATTAGTTGAATCCAAACACGTTAAATCAACACTACCTAGCTCATCAACCGGAACATCCAAAACATTTGCAGCTTTAAAAAGAATTTCCGAACTAATTGCTCCAATTTTTCCATCATCCTTTACAAGTCTAGAAAAGTAGCCAATACTTGCTCCAATTTCGGTTTCAAATTCACCAATTTTAAACCCTTTAGCTTTATATAAACTAATAATATTTTCATAGCAAATTTTATTTTTAAATTCAGGCATATGTTCCATCCTCCTTGTTATCTTACACAATTATTTTATCATACTTTTAAATTATGTCAATATTTTTTTCAATTTTTAAACGTTTTAAAATTAAGTGTGTGCATTTTACAAAAAATAAAGAGCATAACTTGAATTTCAAATTAAATTATACTCTTTTTAAATTTATTCAATTTTTATCTTTTAATGACTTACAAATTAACTTTTCCATCAACTTTAATAAAATATGCATTTTTTATACAATGCATTGCAACCTTTTTAAAATTTTTCATATCATCGTTTGATAATTGATTACCATTTACGTCATATATCAAGGATTTATTAGTTGACAGTTTTGTTATCTTTTCTTGTATTAATTTTGTTTCATTAGGCTTATTAGATATTTCTTCATCTTGTGCATGGTCAATTGAAAAATATAATTAGTTAATAAGGTATTATCTTCCATAAAGCACTGATATTAATACTCTAAACATAAAATTTATTAAAAATGATTCTTGATTCAATAATAAAAAAAGATTCACAGATACAAGTCCTCTGAATCTCTCTTTATAAATGAACTTCAAACACTAAATCTTAAATTTAATAAGTTATATAAAATTTTTATTTTTTCCTAATTCTACTTTCTACGTTCAATTAAGATAATTATAAAACTTTTGATAAAAATTCCTTTAATCTTGGCGTTTGAGGGTGATTAAAAATAGCATCAGGACTACCCTCTTCACATACTACTCCTTCAGACATAAATATAACACGATCAGAAATTTCTTTTGCAAAGCCCATTTCATGAGTAACAATAACAATAGTCATTCCTCCATCAGCTAATGTCTTTATAACCTCAAGTACATCCTTAACCATTTCAGGATCAAGAGCACTTGTTGGTTCATCAAAAAGCATTACATCAGGTGACATTGCCATTGCTCTTACAATTGCAAGTCTTTGTTTCTGCCCACCAGAAAGATTATTAGGCTTAACATCAGCTTTTGATTCAAGTCCTACCTTTTTAAGAAGCTTAAGTCCTAGTTTATTAGCATCTTCCTCCGTCATTTTTTTAGTTGTAACTGGTGCAAGCGTAATATTTTCAAGACAAGTCAAATGAGGAAATACATTAAAATGCTGAAAAACCATTCCCATTTTTTGACGATGTAAATTTAAAATTTTATCAATATTCTTTTTTTGTTCCTTATCAGCTTTTTTAGCTTTATTTAATTCATCTTGAAGCTTAATATATCCATCATCATTTTTTAAAGACACTTTATCATGTGTATTTTGATATTCATGAATTTGTCTCTTTAAAGGCTCGGTATGACTTTCAAATAATGTTTCACCTTCAAAGCTTATATGTCCACTTGTTGGCGTTTCTAGTAAATTTAGACAACGTAATAAGGTTGATTTACCACTTCCAGATGAGCCAATAATTGATACAACCTCACCTCTTTTAATTTCATAATTAATGCCTTTTAAAACCTCAAGATCTCCATAGTTTTTACAAACATTTTCAATTTTTAAAATTATATCCTTATTTTCCATTAGCAAGTCACCTTCTTCTCAAAATATTTAATTAGCTTTGATAATGTAAATGTTATTACAAAATAAATCAAACCAATTATAACATATGGTGTTAAAGCATCATAAGTTGTAGCCGTAATGATTGTCTTTACAGTCATTAAATCACCAACATAGAAGGTAGATGCAAGGGATGTTTCCTTAATAAGTGATACAAATTCGTTTCCTAAAGCTGGTAAAATATTTTTAACAGCCTGAGGAAGGATTACCTTCCACATTGTTTTAGCCTGTGAAAGACCCAAACTCCTTGCGGCCTCCATTTGACCATTATCAACTGCTTGGATACCCGAACGGAAAATTTCAGCTTGATAGGCTCCACTATTTATAATTAGAGCAATAACGCAAGTAACAAACTTAGGCATTCCTCTTGGCATTATTAGGAAGATAACTGTTAATTGAAGTAAAAGTGGAATACCTCTTATAACCTCAATATAGGCTTGGGATATATAATGCAAAATTTTTGATTTTGATAAATTCATTAAGCATAACAATATACCTAAAATAATAGCAAAAACAACACCACATAGTGATAACAACAAGGTTATTCCAAGACCTTTCATAAATTCACCAAAGTTATTAGTAAACATATTCCAAACCTTGACAATAAATATTGCATCTGAAGCATTTTCAAGCTCAGCAACTATTTTATTAGCCTCTTCAATCCACTCATTAAAAAGTCCTTTTTCTTTAACCTCTTTAATGATTTCATTAACACTATTAATAAAATCAACATTTCCCTTTTGACTAATCGCAAACATTCCGGTTCTTCCGGTTACATCAAAAGAAAAATCACATAAAGAATACTTAGTTGAGCCTTCAAGTTTTACTTTAGCAACCTTACCAGCTATTGCAATCGCATCAACCTTGCCACCATCAAGCTGAGTGAACGCATCTGCTAAATTACCAATTTGTTCAATAGTCGCGTTAGGAAGCTGTTCTTTAACGTAATCATATTGAACAGAACCGCTTTGAGCTGCTATTTTAGTATCTTTATTATTTAATTGCTCAAAAGTGGAAAATTTATCTTTCGTACTTGTTTTAGTTATAACGACCTGGTCTCCTTCACCATCATCATAATAGGAAATAGACATCTCATAATTTTCAGCTCGAGAGGCAGAATAAGTAAAGCCTGATATTGCAAGTTCAGATTTACCTGTTTGAACAGATGTTAAAAGCTCATCAAAGCCCATAATTTGAAGCTCAAGAACTTTATTTTGCTTCTTCGCAATATATTTAGCAAGAGATATATCCGCTCCAACATATTTATCATCATTACTTTTTCTTGAATCAATAAATTCATAAGGAGCATAATCAGGGGAGGTTGCTACATATAATTTTGTTTTATTTTCGCAGCTTGTAAGTGTTATAGTGAAAATTAGAGCTACAAAAATTATAATTAAATATTTTAGTTTATTTTTCATTTTAATTCTCCAATCTTTAATTTTATTATAAGCTTAAATTAAAACAAATCGTCGGACTTTCATAATTACCTCCAAAAATAAGCAAAGAAAAAAGGACCGCTTGATATACATTGGTCCTCTTTTTTTAAGACCAATAATTATGACAATCACCAATTGGTCCTTCATAATTATACTCAAGTTCAAATTAAATATTAAACTATCTTTGCAAAATCCAATAAAAAAATCTACTAAAATTAGTAGATAGTAAATTATTATGCTCACAGAAAATCTGATCTTTACTATCTTATTGGTGAGTATATTTTACTCTTTATTATCATATAGTCAATCTTTTTTTAAATTAAAGCGTTTTCAAAACTAATTTTATAATGATTTTTTTATTATTCCTAAAAATAATCATTAAATTATGGTAAAATATTATTGATTTAATCAATAATGATAAAAGGAGGATGTAATTTTAAATTACATAAGATATATGAAAGATTACACAGTAAAAGCATATTGCTATAACGAATATTTAAGAATTTATGCTTGCAATTCAACAGAACTGGTTGAAACAGCGAGAAAGCTTCATGGTACATGGCCAACTGCCACAGCTGCCTTAGGTAGAGCACTTACCGTTTGTGCTATGATGAGCTTAATGTATAAAATGGGTGAGCATTTAACCTTCAAAATTGATGGAAATGGTCCTATTGGTGAAATGATTATTGATGCTTCCTATGGAGTTGTAAAAGGTTCAATTCATAATCCTGAGGTTTTCTTACAATATAATGATGGTCATCTTGCGGTTGGAAAAGCAGTAGGAAATGATGGTTATATCTATGTTACAAAGGATTTACACATGCGTGAGCCATTTACTTCTATTGCAAGACTTCAAACAGGCGAAATAGGTGATGACTTCACCTACTACTTTGCCTCAAGTGAGCAAATTCCTTCTTCTGTAGGTGTAGGCGTTCTTGTTAATCCTGATAACTCTTGTGCCGCTGCTGGTGGCTTTATTCTCCAAGTTATGCCTGGTTGTCCTGAAGAAATTCTTGCTAAGGTTGAAGAAAAGCTTAAAAATCTTAAACCTGTTTCTAAGATGATTGAAGAAGGCTACACTCCAGAAATGATTATTAATGAGGTTACAGATGGTGACTATAAAATTCTTGAGTCAAATCCAATTAAATATGAATGTGATTGTTCAAGAGAAAGATTTATGAAGGGAATTGCTTCTCTTGGAAGGAAGGAAATTCAAGAAATGATTGATACTGATGGTCATGCTGAGGTATTATGCCATTTTTGTATGAAAAAATATGATTTTAACAAGGAAGACCTTGAAAAAATCAAAGATGAATATTGTAAAGAGAATGAAAATAAAGAGTCTAGTTCAAACTAGGCTCTTTTGTTATATATACATTCTTCTTACTTGTAAAATAAATTATCCCTGCAACAAAGAAGGTAACTACTTCTCCTACTGTTATTGACAAATAAATAGCTACTTCATTTTGATTTAAAGCATAAATGCAAATGGCTGAATATAAAACCGGAATAATTAAACCACGAAGTAAGGAAATAACAAGACTTCTTATTCCACTACCAATGCTTTCATATAACGATACAATTATTAAACTAAAGCCAGAAGGAATAAATCCAATACAAATAATTCTTAAAGCATTTGATCCTTTGATAATAACATTTTGATTATTAGTAAATGGCTTCATCAATAAAGATGGCATCAACATAAATAAAATAAAACCAATAATAGTAAATATAAGCATTAAATAAATACTCTTTTTTAAAGAATCCTTAAGTCTTGCATTTTCACCTTGTCCATAGAAAAAGCCAAATATAGGACGTAAGCCTTGAATCATACCATTAAGTGGCATATAAATAAAGGTTTGAAGTTTAAAATAAACACCTAGTATTTGAACATAATCATCACCAAAGCGCTTTAAGAATAAATTAAGAACTAATGTTAAAACCGAAACTAAAGCGGTCATTATAGTTGATGGTATCGCAACCTGATAGATTTCTTTTAAAATTTTCATATCAGGAATTAGCTCTTTAAAATTTAAAGAAATATATTTATGCTTAAGACCCATTATAAAAATATAAATACAAGATGAAAATTGACCAATCACTGTAGCAATTGCCGCACCAGTAATTCCCATCTTAAAAGCATAAATAAATAAGGCATCAAGAACAATATTGACAACACATCCAAGTCCCTGTGCAATCATTCCTACGGCCATTTTTCCATGTGCTTGGAAGATTTTTTCAATCGCAATATGAATTAGTTGACCAATACATAAAAATAATAATATAGCTAAATATTCTTTACCAAGCTTAATTGTTTCCGGATTATCAGTAAACCACGAAAAGAAAAAAGGAATAATACTTAGTCCTAAAATGATGAAAATAAGATAATGACAAACTGAACAAACTAAATAAGTATCGGCTGTCTTACGAGCCTTCTTCTTGTCTCCTGCACCAAGTGACCTTGCCATTAAGGAGTTAATACCAACACCAAAGCCAACAGCAAGGGCTAAAGTTAAATTAGTAATCGGATAAGCAATTGAAATAGCATTAAATGCGGCATCAGAAATTTGACCAACAAATATACCATCTACGATTGAATAAAGTGACTGAATTAGCATCGATAAAATAGGGGGAATTCCCATTGTTAAGATTAATTTTAGATTAGATTTTTTTGTATCCATAACTCACCTCAAAAAAAGAGGACTATATATTTCCAGTTTATATCAGAAACCGAAAAATATATAGTCCAAAATGACATTAATACTATACAAGATTAACTATTTTTTGTCAAGATTATTTTGGTTATTATCGCTTTGCATAACCTCAACGTCAATATTATCTAAAACTTCTTTATTGTTTATAGTTTCAGCAGAAGGATTTGTTTCCTTTTCAAGGTACATATATGCAAAACCCTTTTTTTGTCTTCTAAGCTCAAAATAGCCAATTATAGCAGGAATTAATGAGCCGATAAGGTCAAGTCCTAAATCCTTCATTGTATCTCTTAAAGCTTCATGGCCTACTAAAGCTTCACCTTGATCTAGTGTTCCTCTTCCTACAAGATACTGTTGCATATTAGTTCCTAAAAATTCATCACAACTAAATTCAATAAGTTCCCAGATTACACCCATAGTTACAGTAAAACATACTGTCCAAGCACTCATTATGATAGGCGAAAATCGTGTATTGTGACCATCATAGCGATTAAAAGTATTTAAAATTATATACCCTAAAATACCAAACATAATACCACTCATTGTATGAAGCAATGAATCCCACCATCCAAATTTTCCATAATAATCAAGTATTTCTCCAAAAATAATTGATCCCGCACAAAATATAATATATAAAACTTCCATTATTTCAGGAATTTTAAATCTTGTAACCTTTGTAAAAACCACAGGAATAGCAATAAGGGCTAGCATTAAAAGTGATTCTAAAGTATTAAAAATTAAAATTGACCTAATTGAATCTGTTTTAACAAAAAACAATGAAATTCCATTGTAAATTAACAAACTCAAGGTTAAGACCCAAATAATAAAAGTAAAAATAGTTACCTCAAATTTTTTAAATGGCATCTTCCTCATTCATCTATACCTCACTATTAAATATTTATATGTATATTTTAGCATTTTTAGTATTTTTTTCAATATTCTACTAAGAAAAATTATTAAAAATTCATTTTATAAATAAATGTCTTTAATTTTTTTTCATAAAGTGAAATATAATATGTTTCAAGCAAGATACAACCAAGTTTTTCATAATATTTATAATCACATGTTTCATCTGTCCATAAATAAATTTCATGAACATTATTTTTAAGAGCTACTCCTTTTAAATACTCTATCATTTTAAAACCCATACCATGAATTTTGGAAGCAATTAATCCTAAATAAATACTATTTTTAGGCATATATGATAAAACCTTATTATGATTATAATTAATATAATCATAATACTCATATGCAAGCTTTTTATCATTATCATTTAATTTATTTATATTTTCATTAAAATAATTAAAAGAATCATTAGTCTCTTCTTTTAAATTAGCAAGTAAAAATGCTGCAACATTTCCTTTTTCAAGACCAACATAACAATATTCATTATAATATAAATAATATCTAACTAAAAAATCATAAATAAAATTTGCAAGCTCTAAAGACATAGGCACCTCATTTTCCCAATGATCTTTAGTAATTTGATAAACTCTAGCAAAATCAGCTTCATGATATTTTCTTATTCCACTTGTCAAAATATCTTGATAGTTGGAATGCTTATTAAACCAGGAAATAGCATAAGAACATGAAAGCTCTGCCTTTAAGCCTTTAGCTTTAATATCATTATAAGCATATTCTAATAACTTACTAGCTATACCTCTTCCTTGAAGTATGGGATCTACAACTGTATGATTAATATTAACAATTCTATCATATATTATAGGATATGTAACATATGCAAGTTCTTTTTCATTTTCATAATATGCAATTTTATTTTCTTCTATTTTAAACATAATATCATCCTTTTAAAGAATTATATCATAAAACAAAAAGAAAAGCACCCGAAGATGCTTTAAAAATCGTTATTATTTTTCCTTTTGTAACCTGTAACATATAAATATATGAAAATAGATAAGGCACTAATCATATAAATAATGCCAAAGGGGTTAACCATAAAATCAACAATATAAACAGTAATTCCAACATAAGGCTTATAATCTGCCATGTAGTAATCAATTGTAGAAAGAAAAGGTGAAACACCACCAATAACAGTTAGAATAGAGCTTAAAAGATATTTTTTCTTTAAGGCACCAAATAAAATTCCCACAATTGCTAAAATAAATATTAAAGCACTAATAATCCTCCATAAATATTTCATCGCTTTATTATTATAAAACATTAAAAGTAACCATAAGTCAAATTGTGAATAGCTTTCAATACTACCATGAATGGAAGGGCTCTTTTCTCCAAAGTTTATGACTATAAATATTATAATAGCTATTATTGAAAATATTGAAGCAATTATTCCAAGTCTTTTTCTAAATCCTTCTTTATTTTCTTTAATTGTATTTTTAATTAAAAATATTCTTATTATTAAATAAGCACTAATTGTAATAGCAAATAAGCTTATTAGTGAACAAATTAAACCACTATCAACTATATTAAATAAAAAGCCTAAAAAGATAAGATTAAGCTCAAATGCTATAAAAACAATATCAAAAAACAATAAATTCTTTACCCGAATAAATTTTAAAGAATGTATATAAGCATTATTAACCTCATTAGGTTCTTCTACTGAAGAATAATGCATTTTTATATCAATATTTCCAAATATAATTAAGTTTATAGAAATTATAAAACCAAGAGCCATTAATACAATAGCAACAATTGAATTTACAAGAAGACCAAGAATAACCTCCGTTACTAAAAAGGAACTTAAAATACCAATTGCAACATAAAAATATATGTTAAATTTTGAAGTAATTTTATTAGTTAAAATATTATTAACCTTTTTATCATTACTTTTTTCGGTTTCTTCTTTTAAATTCTTACTATTCCTTTGGCCTTTTAATATTTCATCAACTGTAACATCATATAATGTAGCTACATCTGTAATAATACTAATATCGGGTAATCCTAGACCACTTTCCCATCTTGAAATAGTTTTAGGAGATAGCATTAGTCTTGCAGCAACATCTTCTTGAGTTAAACCTTTAGCTTTACGAAGTGACCTTAAAAAGTCACCTGTTTTAATCATATCCATAAATATTCCCTCACTTTCTAACTTGATTCTATATTAGAATAGAGCAAAATTACACAATTTTAACCTAGATTTTTATCTATGGTAATGGGATGTTTTACTTTTTAATACCAGTAAGATTATTAAAATACTCTTGAATTAAATTAAAAGCTTTAGATAAGGGATAACAATCAATGAAGCAATGATTAATAGTTATGTTTAAAGTCATAACCATTTTTCTATTTTCTTCTCTATAGTTATACCAGCATATACGAGGACATGATAAGGATTCATAATTATTATCAATTAAAGGATGGGTCATTCCATCAATTGAAAGCCAAACAGGCTTCATAAGCATATCCCCTACCTTGATACTTATTATTAAGTATCCAACAAGGTGAAAAAGTATCATTTATTTTAGAAGTAAAATTACAACTTTTACCATCTACTTCAATCTCACCAATTACCTTATTTTCTGATTCTAATACAATTGCAAAATAATATTCAGATTTTTTAATTCTTTCATTCACTTCATTAATAGCTTCTTCAATTTTATTTATTTTCATATCTATAAAGCAATTTACAGTTACTTCTTTTAAATATTCTAATAAATCAAATTCATCTCCATTCTGAAAAGGCCTTAAAATTAAATGTTTAGTTTTAATAATCATAAAAACATCCAAAATTTTAGTAATTGCATTATAACGATTAAAACTATTTTAATCAATATTGCTTATATAAAATTATCAGAATAATCTATAATATTTAACTCTTATTCTAAATTATATTTTTTTAGCTTTCGCCATAAGGTAGTTGTACTAATATCTAACTCTTTAGCCATTTTAGTTCTATTACCATTATATTTATAATAAGCATTTAAAATAGGATCATATATATTTTGATTTTTTATAGGCTCAAAATTCTTTTTTGCCATACATCTTTTAACAAATTCAATTGAAAGTATTTTTGAAGAAGCTTCAATGACAATATATTTAATATTTTGAATAATTTCAATATCATTTCCGTCCCAATTAAGATGTGCAAGATATTCTATAACCTCATTATCAACCTTTATATTTTTTTTATATTTCAAAATAAAATTATCAAAAGTATCCCTTATTAAGCTTATTAGATCATCATACCTTGAATTTAGAGGCGGAATTTGTAATTCAAATGGTTTTAAATAATAGAAAAGTTCATCAATTATTAGCTTATTTTTATGTAGATTATTAAGTGAATCATCACTTATAAGGATGAATCTTACATCAGACTTTTTTTCTTCATTTAAATCAAATGAATCTCCTTTTGCTACATAAGAATAAAATAATCTATTTTGGATTCTTATAGGTAAATGATTAAATCCAATCAAAGCTAATGTCCCTCCATTTGCTGCAAAAATAGCTTTATTAAAGATTAAATCTTCCATTTCTTCTTCTTTGTAAAAGCAGTTTATTCTAATAAATGGACCATTTTTTCTTTGACTAAAATTGTGAATTGCTTCACTTATATTTTCCTTATCAAGCCCACAACCACTACTTATAAATAAAGGATCTGATTCAACAGATAATAATTTAGCAAGTCTAATCATATTTTTATAATCTTCTGATTTAGTTTGAATTGATTGAAAAGACGCCGATGCAACATAACCATTAGTATAATCTTCTTTATTTACATTAAACGTATGAGATACAATTGATACTGATAAAATTAATTCCTTAACTACATTTTCTAATATTACTGGTACAAGAGTGTAATTTAAAATATCTTTTTGATATTCTAAGACACCTTGATAAATTTCTAATTTTCTTAAAAACATTTCATCTATAACTTTTATATCTATACTATCAAATACATCTTCTATATTTTTACCTATAATGTCATATCCAATGTAGTTTTGAGCACTTTTATTGGCAAGCTCTATTTGATGCATACGATTTAATTGATATATTTGATTAAATGATACGTCAAGTAAAGTGTTAAATTGCGGATAATTCTTTAATTCATTATCAATGGTAAATGACATATTCTTAGCTGTTTTTAATGCATTTATTATTGAATCAATTGATGAATCGCAGAAAATAGCTTCCATATTTTTCTCTTTAGCAAGACGAACAACTTTATTTCCACCTATAACAACATCAACCATATCTCTTTTAGCTTCTTCAAGCTTAATGCTTTCATCATCATTTAGCATCTCAAGTTTAATATTAGCATCAAAAACCTCATCTAGATGAGAAATATCACCGAAGGTATTTTTATATCCAAAAAGAGTTATATTTGGCCTTTTCTTTTGGGCTATTTCACAAGCCTTTTTAATTAGTAAAGCTATTTCATTTGAAGTAAGACAAATTGGAACAATTGTAAATGGCGTATTTTCTTCTAAATAAGTTGCTTGATATCCTCTTGCTACGACAATTTTAGCTTTACTTTTAGTTATTTTTTGAATAACTTCATCCATACTCATAACATCAGATAAGATAACATCCGCATTAACCTCTAATGTTTTGATTGCATCTAATGCTATATCACGTAAATACTCTTTAGGAACAACTACTAAAATCTTAGCCATAATTACAACTCCTTAAATTCTTTTATACTATATTTATATCACTTGAAATAATGTTTTTCAAGGAACTTTTTTAAGATTAAAGCTTAAAGAAATTATTTAAAAATAGATTATCATTTTAAAAAAAATTATTATATGCTATAATTTTTTAGGTGATAATAATGAACTATAATGAAATTCTTTCTAATTACAAAAAATATTTTAATACTGACCTTAATATGCTTGATGAGTCATACACTGTAATTTATTCTTCAAATTACATAAATATTTCTTATAAATACCCTGTTAGTGAAATCATTAATACCACCTTCTATTGTAATAATGATGTAATTATACCTATTTGGAAAAATTATTATTTATCCCTTAATAAAGATTTTAATAAACCAGAAATTTCCTTATTATGTCAATTTTTAAGTGATTATATTAAATCTGATGACCTAAATAATAATATAAATGCATTTCTTTTTGAACTTCTCAATTCTAAAATAGATTCTTATAAACTAGAAGATTTTTTCAAACTATATAATCTCAAAAATGATGTTGCAAGGGTAATAGATATTGAATTTCATGATAAAGCTTCATTATTTATCGATAAGCTTAAATCCTATATTATTGACTCTAAAAACTATTTTTTAATTACTCATTCTCCTCTTCATATAAGTATTATTGATTATACACTTGATGATAAAATAATATCTGATATTTATTATTTAAAAAAGAAAGATAAAATCATCTTAAATATTGGTATTGGAAACAGTTATCCTATTAATTTAATTTCAAAATCCTATCAAGAGGCTAAGGAAGCAATTTTTATTTCAAGAACCTATAATCTTGATTTTACAACCTACTATTCTAATCTAAGACTTGAAGAGGTTGTAAGCAATCTAAGCAATGCTGAAAAGGAACGTATATATAGTTCTTCTTATTATCAAAAGCTTAACAATCTTAATCTTGATATGCTTGAGACAATCAATACCATTTTTAGTCGAAATTTGCATTTAACAGATGCAGCCAAAGACCTTTATATTCATAGAAATACGCTTGTATATAGAATTGATAAAATTAAAAATTTAATTGGACTTGATATTAGAGAATTTAACGATGCTATTTATTTAAAATTTTTATTAATTCTTAAAAGATATGAAAATAACGAACAAAAAAACTAGATTTTGGTCTAGTTTTTCTTTTTTTATATTTTTACACTAAATTCATCTTATGAAGAATTTCATGTAATTTTTGTTTTTCAGCCTCAGTAAGCTCAGAAATTGGATCTAAGCATTTTCCAACAGGAATTCCTTGTTGAACAAGTCCTTCCTTAATTACAGCAGGGAATGTACCCATACCACAAGCAATTCTTAATGGAGCGAGCTCGAATTGAGCCTCTAATGCTTTTTTATAATCGCCTTTAATATAGTTTTCATAAATAGCTACTGCTACCTTTGGTGCAACATTTGCACATGAAGAAATAGAACCTGAAGCGCCATACATTAAACCAGCATAAATTAATGTATCTCTTCCTACAAGAACATGGAAATCTTCAATATCTCTTGTAAGGCGGATATATTCAGCTGTATTAGTCATATCGCCTGTTGAATCCTTTATAGCAATAATATTAGGAATTAGAGCTAGCTTAGCACAAGTTTCCGGTGTTATGGTAACATTAGTCTTTGGCTTATTATTGTACATAATAATAGGTAATGTAGTACTTTGGGCTATTGTTTTAAAGTATTTATATACTTCATCTTGTGTTTGTGATACAAACATAGGAGTTAAAACAGAAACAGCATCAACACCGATTTCTTCACAAATCTTTACAAGCTTAATAGCGCCTCTTGTAGTTATGTGATTACATCCTGCGTAGATTTTAACTCTACCTCTAGCTGCGTCTTTGACAGTTTCAATTATTTTACGATATGTTTCATCATCAAAAGCGTAAAATTCACCTGTTGTTCCTAAAGGGAAAAGACCATGAACACCGCTATCAATTAAATGATTAACCATTTGTCTTAAAACAGGGTAATTTACTTCACCTTCATCGGTAAGAGGAGTAATAATTGGGGGAATAATTCCTGTAGGTGTAAAATAATTACTCATGACGCTTTACCTCAACACCAGCAAGCTTTTCATAGTACTTAACTAAGCTTGAATGGTCTTCTTTTGAATATCCATCAGCCTTTAAATAAGTCATCATTTCCATCACATTAGCAGTAAGTGGAGTTGGAGATGCAACTGCGTGAGCTGCATTTAAGGCATTATTTAAATCCTTAATATGTAATTCAATTCTGAAGCCTGGCTTAAAGTTTCTATCAAGCATCATTGGAGCCTTAGCGTCAAGAACAGTTGAACCAGCAAGTCCTCCACGAATTGCCTTATAAACAAGCTCAGGATCAGCACCTGATTTTGTTGCGAATGTTAAAGCTTCACCTACAGCTGCAATGTTACATGCAACAATAATTTGGTTAGCAAGCTTTGTAATATTTCCACTTCCAAGAGGTCCAACATAAACAGCACTACCAGCCATACACATAATTAAATCATAATATTTATCGAAAGTTTCCTTTCTTCCTCCAGCCATTACAGAAATTGTTCCATCAATAGCTTTAGGTTCACCACCAGATACGGGGCAATCCATTAATTCAATACCCTTCTTTTCAAGTTCAGCACCAATACTTCTTGTTTCAACGGGATCAATACTTGACATATCAATTACAACTGTACCAGGTTTAGCTGCTTCAATAATACCACCCTTACCTAAACATACATCACGTACTTGAGGTGAATTTGGAAGCATTGTAATAATAACGTTACATTCTTTAGCAACCTCGCTACCATTTGCTGCTTTCTTAGCACCAAGTGCTACAAGCTCATTTACTGCATCCTCACCATGACTACATACTACAAGATCATGTCCTTTTTTTAATAAATTCTTGCTCATAGGTTTTCCCATGATTCCAAGTCCGATAAATCCAACCTTCATATAAATGTCCTCCTTAGTTGTTCTAACCATATTATATAAGCATTTTCATTTCAAGACAATTGACAAAGCTTACAAACATCAAAAAAGTTTTATATATTTCTAAAATTTATTTCATTTCATTTCAAAATAAGACATTTATATTTAAAAACATTTCATTTTTAGCATTAATTCATTTCAAAGTTTTTCTTTAGAATTAAACTTTTTTTCTTTTCATAAAAAAATTCGCTACTTAATCAATAGATTTTCAATTTTATATATGTATAATATATAATGTATAGCGGAGGTGATTTTATGAAATTTGTCTTAGCTCCTGATTCATTTAAAGGAACTATTTCAGCTCTTGAAGCTTCAACAATAATGAAAAATAATATTTTAAAGCATTATCCAAGCGCTATTGTTGAAGAACTTCCTATCGCAGATGGTGGTGAAGGTAGTGTTGATGCTGTATTAAGAGGTATTGGTGGCGAAAAAATCTATTGTAAATCAACTGGTCCTTTTGGCGAAAAGCTAAAGGTATATTATGGTATGAAGGAAAATACAGCTATCATTGAAATGGCTTCTTGTGCTGGTATTACAATACCTGATCATTTAGATCCATCTCATGCTACTACTTATGGAGTTGGTAGCGTAATCTTAGATGCGATTAAAAATGGTGCTAAAAAAATTATTTTAGGACTTGGTGGTAGCTGTACTGATGATATGGGTGTTGGTGCTGCTATAGCAATGGGTGCTAAATTTTATAATAAGGATAATGAAGATTTTTTTCCTTCTCCTTTAGAATTTGGTGAAATTACAAATATTGATTTAACTGACATAAAAAAAGCAATTGGTAATGTTGAAATATGTGCAATGTGTGATATTACAAATCCTCTTTATGGCGAGCATGGTGCCGCCTATGTATTTGCTCCACAAAAGGGTGCAAATAAAAATTTAGTAAAAAAACTTGATAAAAATTTAATTTTATTATCTAATATAATAAAGGAGAAATTAAATATAGATGTTTCTTCTGTTGAAGGAAGTGGCGCTGCTGGCGGAATGGGTGCAGGAATTATCGCATTCTTTGGTGGAAAACTTACTTCCGGAATAAATACTATATTAGATTTATTTGATTTTGACTCTAAAATCAAAGATGCTGATTTTATTTTTACTGGTGAAGGAAAAATTGATAGCCAATCACTTGATGGTAAGGTTATATCAGGTATTGCAACACGTGCTAAACGCCAAAATGTTCCTGTTATTGCCTTATGTGGAGCAATTGGTGATGTTCCTGATAAGGTATACGATATGGGTGTCACAACTATTATGAGTATTAATCAGCAAGCTATGGATTTTAAAGAGTCTAAGGCTTATTCTAAAGAAAATTTAGAAGCTCAAATGGATCATATAATAAGATTAATTAAAAATATCAAAGGAGAATAATATGAAAATTTTTGTAAGAGCACAGGATTTAGGTAAAAAGGACGCACCTACATTAGCTAAGGAAATAAAGGCATTAGGCTTTGATGGACTTCAGCTTGCGATTAACAAGGCCATTGAAGGTGAAACAGCATGGCCTGGAGAGTTAAGTGAAGCTCGTGCTAAAGAAATTGCCAAAACATTTTTAGATGAAGGTCTTGAAATTCCTTTAATTGGTTCTTATTTCAACCCAGTTCATTCTAATAAGGAGCTTATTAAGCGCAATATTAGTAAATTTAAAATGCACCTTAACTACTCTCACTTTTTCAATACAAAATACATTGGTAGTGAAACCGGATCATATAATGATGATAAATGGACTTATAATCCTTTAAATAGAACAGAGGAAGCCTTTGAAATTGTAAAAAATACCTTTAAAGAGCTTGCCATATATGCTAAGGAAGTAAATTCTAATCTTTCAATTGAAGGCGCAGATGGACATTGCATGTACTGTCCTAAGCAATTAAAGCGACTAGTAGATTCAATTGATAATGGACATGTATTTGTAACGGTTGATGTATATAACTATTTAAATGAACAAAATTATAGTAAGGAATATCAACATCATATAATTGATGAATGTATTGAACTATTTGGAAATAAAATCAAAAATATTCACCTAAAGGACTTTACAATGGATGAGAAACCTCTTCTTAAGGTTGGTCTTGGTGAAGGATTAATGGATCTAGAATATATCGTTAGAAAAGTTAAACAAAATATTCCCGATGCTAACTTGATATTTGAGGGTGTTCCTAAAGATAAAATGGAGTCAAGCCTTAGATATATAAAACAAATTTTAGAAAAGGAGTGAAATTAATGAAGCCATTATACATTAAAATAAAAGATAATGATAATGTTGCGATTGCCATTAAGGAAATTAAAGAAGGCACTGAAATAATGGACGGAATAGTCACTAAAACTACTATTCCTCAAGGTCATAAAATAGCTTTGACTGACATAAAAAAAGGCGCTGAAATTATTAGATATGGTGTTGTACTTGGCTATGCAAAAGACCTTATTCCTAAGGGCTCTTGGATAAACGAGTTTATGCTAGATCTTCCTACACCACCATCTCTTGATGACATGGAGTGGGGTAAAAAGGTTGATGGCGTTTTGCCCGAAGAGAACCGGATGATTAATGCCTGGACAGACTATGAGG
>ENA-ORNR01000681-ORNR01000681.1-human-gut-metagenome-genome-assembly--contig:-NODE-681-length-32473-cov-9.089395_pt1 | contig 32473 bp, 26 predicted proteins | sample MGYA00242114_ERZ509020 | MGnify/ENA primary metagenome ERZ509020 (study PRJEB26280, sample SAMEA2338758) | human gut metagenome | biome: human gut; feature: human-associated habitat; material: faeces...
TCGCCTATCGAATTCTTCAATAACTATCGTGTCCAATATCATTGACAAACTAACAAAAGTATCATTCACAGGTTACGCCTTGTACGGTGTGCCTTAGATTAAATGATTTATGTTTTTGGCTGTTTTACACAATATTATGCCACTGATATTTTACATAAAAATAATTGAAATTATGGTATGAAAGTTGTATAATATCAATAATCAAAGATATAACTTTGATAACAGAGATCATATATTTGAAAGGCGGAATAATCAAATGGCTAACAGAATGATACTTAATGAAACTTCATATTTCGGTGCAGGCTCGATCAGCGAGATAGTTACAGAGGCAAAGAAGAGAGCTTTTAAAAAGGCTCTTGTTGTAACAGACCCTGACCTTATCAAATTTAACGTTGCAAAGAACGTTACAGATCTTTTGGAGGAAGCAGGACTTGCTTATGATATATTCTCTCAGGTAAAGGCTAACCCTACTGTAAAGGTAGTAAAGGCTGGTATCGAGGCTTTCAAGGCAGCAGGTGCTGACTATCTTATCGCTATCGGCGGCGGCTCATCAATGGACACTGCAAAGGCTATCGGCATCATCATAAACAACCCTGAGTATGCTGACGTTACTTCTCTTGAGGGCGCTATTGACACAAAGAATCCTAGTATTCCTATAATCGCTGTTCCTACAACAGCAGGCACAGCCGCAGAGGTAACTATCAACTACGTTATCACAGACGAGGAGAAGAAGAGAAAGTTCGTTTGCGTTGATCCTCATGATATCCCGGTAGTTGCTATAATCGACGCTAAGATGATGTCATCAATGCCAAAGGGACTTACAGCTTCAACAGGTATGGACGCTCTTACACACGCTATCGAGGGCTACACAACACTTGGTGCATGGGAGCTTACAGACATGATGCACCTTAAAGCAATAGAGATAATCTCACGTTCACTGAGAAAGGCTGTTGAGAATGACCCACAGGGCAGAGAAGATATGGCTCTCGGTCAGTATATCGCAGGCATGGGCTTCTCAAACGTTGGTCTTGGCGTTGTTCACGGCATGGCTCACCCGCTCGGCGCATTCTATGACACACCTCATGGTATCGCAAATGCAGTTCTTCTTCCGTATGTAATGGAGTACAACGCTGAATACACAGGCGAAAAGTTCAAATACATTGCAGAAGCAATGGGCGTTGACACAACAGGCATGAGCCAGGCTGAATACAGAGCAGCCGCAGTAAACGCAGTTAAGCAGCTTTCAAAGGACGTTGGAATTCCTGAGAAGCTCCACGAGATAGGCGTTAAGGAAGAGGATCTTCAGGCTTTGAGCGAATCTGCATTTGCAGACGTATGCACAGGAGGAAATCCAAGGCCTTGTACAGTTGAGTCTATCCTCGGCATTTATAAGACAGCATTCTAATTCAAAAATCTTTTATCTGCCCTCGGTTTTCGGGGGCAGATTTTTATTGCCCGAAAAGAATATTTATGGTATAATACATTTAAAGTGAGTTTAAAGTTCATAGGTTATCATATATCGTAAGATATTATACTGACTTATAGGGAGGAATTTTAATGAGATTACTTCTTGCCGAGGACGAGGTGGAGCTAGCAAATGCGCTTTCGGCAGTGCTTAAACACAAAAACTATTCTGTTGACGCTGTTTACAACGGCATCGACGCATACAACTATGCAATTGCACAGGATTATGACGGCATAATACTTGACATTATGATGCCTGGTATGGACGGCATACAGGTGCTTACAAAACTCCGTGAAAAGGGTATCGACTCCCCTGTTCTTCTGCTTACTGCAAAGTCTGATATTGACGATAGGATAACCGGACTTGATTCGGGTGCTGACGATTATCTTACAAAGCCATTTGCAATGGGCGAGCTTCTTGCGAGAATAAGGGCAATGACACGCCGCCGCACTGAGTTTGCACCCTCTACCCTTACTTTCGGAAACGTTTCTCTCAACAGACAGAGCTTTGAGCTTTCAGGTCCTAACGGCTCTCAGAAGCTTGGCAACAAAGAGTTTCAAATGATAGAAGCCCTTATGCTAAATCACGGCACGCTTATTTCCACAGAGCGTTTCATGGAAAAGATATGGGGCTATGACTCTGACGCTGAGATAAACGTGGTGTGGGTATATATTTCATATCTGCGTAAAAAGCTTGGTCTTATCGGTGCAGATATCGAGATAAAAGCCACAAGGGGCGTGGGCTACACACTAGAGGAAAAGCATAATGATTAAGCGTTTACAGCGGAAATTCGTTGTTATCGCCGCTGTGTGCCTTCTTATCGTAGAGTTTGCCATAATAAGCGGCATAAATGGAGTGAATATCTATCAGACCAACAAGAATGCAGACGATCTGCTGAACATAATAATCGAAAATGACGGCAGATTTCCTGAGTTCGACCCCAAGGGCATGAAGCATGACAAGCCGCAGGATAATTCAGACAGCGCCTCTCCCCCTGAGAGCAAAAAGCCTGATAAGCACAGAGGCTTTAACGAGGAAACTAAGTATCAGACAAGATATTTTGTTGTATACGCCGACAGCAATGGCGAAATAACCAAGGTAGATACAGGACACGTTGCGGCGGTGTCAAGTTCGCAGGCTATAGAATACGGCAAAAGCGTTCTTGACAGCGGCAAGACTTCAGGCACGTCAGGAAACTACCGCTACAAAACAGGCGACACTGACAAAGGCAAGATAATAGTTTTCATGGACTGCCGCAGTGACAGTGCCACCAAAAATCGCTTTTTGCTGGTGTCGTGCGCTATAGGTGCGGCAGGATATATACTTGTATGTCTGCTTATCATAATCTTCTCAAAGCGTGCCATAAGACCTGTTGTGGAAAGCTTTGAAAAGCAAAAGCAGTTCATCACCGACGCAGGGCACGAGATAAAAACGCCGCTGGCCATAATCTCCGCAAACACGGAAGTTCTTGAAATGGTGTCAGAGCCAAACGAGTGGACGGTGAGCATAAAAAATCAGATAACAAGGCTCAACGGTCTGCTGAAAGAGCTTTTGAGCCTTGCAAAAATGGAGGAGGAAAAGCCTGCTCTTACCATGGCTGATTTCAATATCTCTGACGCTGTTTATGACGCCGCTTCGCCTTTTACTACCCTTGCGGAAACAAAGGGCAAAAAACTCACCATTGATGTTGCCAACGGACTTTCCTATCACGGCGACGAGGGTGCGATAAGACAGCTTGTTTCTATTCTCACGGAAAATGCGGTGAAATACGCTGACGAGGGCGGCGAGATAGCCGTAAAGCTTTTCACCTCTCACAATGGCAAGGAAACTGACCTTGAAGTTTCAAACACCTGCAAAGAACCACCGCAAGGCGACCTAACAAAACTTTTTGACAGATTTTATCGTGACGACAGCTCACGTTCTCGGTCAAAAGGCGAGAAAAAGGGTGGCTACGGCATTGGGCTTTCTATTGCACAGGCAATAGTCAGGTCGCACAAAAGCAAGATATCATGCAAAGCCGAAAACGGCATGATGATATTTACAGCACAGCTTAAATAACTGCAAAGCAGAGTTGGTCACCAGCCGCTCTGCTTTTTTATAATATGACATTTGTCATATGAAGATGTGACTTTGCTCACTAGCTTTTTGGCGGATAGTATTGTATAATGATAATACAAACTAAGGGAGGTTTTTCTTATGGCTGAAACTGTAGTAAAAATAGACAATCTGGTAAAAAGATACAAGGAACTTATTGCTCTTGACCACTTTGATCTTGAAATAAAAAAAGGCGAGGTCTTCGGACTTCTCGGTCCTAACGGTTCGGGTAAGACCACCACGATAAACTGCCTGCTCTCACTGTTGGCATACGATAAGGGCGATATCGAGATATTCGGTGAAAAAATGTCCCCTGTGAACTATGGGGTAAAAAAGCGTATTGGCGTTATAATGCAGAATGTTGCGGTGTTTGACGAGCTGACTGTGTATGAGAACATTGACTATTTTTGCGGACTTTACATCACCGACAAAGCCACACGAAAGAAATATGTTGACGATGCCATAGCTTTTGTGGGACTTGAGGACTTCGTGAAGTTCCACCCTAAAAAGCTTTCAGGCGGTCTGCTCAGACGACTTAACATTGCCTGTGGTATCGCACACAAGCCTGAGCTTATCATACTCGACGAGCCGACAGTTGCTGTTGACCCACAATCAAGAAACAAGATACTGGAGGGCATTTTACAGCTCAACCGTGAGGGCGCGACTATAATTTACACATCCCACTACATGGAAGAAGTCGAGCAGATATGCACCCGTATCGCCATAATGGATAAGGGCAGTAAGATAGCCGAGGGTACTACAGAGGAACTCAAACGAATGATAAAGAACACCGAAACTATCACCGCCGAGATACTCCAGCTTCCTGAAAACGTCCGTGAACAAATAGAAGCTTTGGAACACGTTTATAATGTTTCCTATGCCGACAACAAGCTCGTTGCACGCTGTACAGGGGGACGGCACAATCTTATTGAGATACTGAAAATATTGCAGGAAAATCAGGTGGGCTTCGGCAGCGTTTATTCTGAGCAGCCTACCCTCAATGACGTTTTCCTTGAAATAACCGGCAAAGCTCTCAGGGATAAGGAGTGATAGAATGTTCTCACACATATTCAAATACGAATTTAAAAGCTGTCTGCGTCAAAAAGCCATACTCTTCTGGCTCATAGCCTTTCCTATAATACTGGGTTGCTTTTTTAAGATGGCGTTTTCAGGAATATACGAAAAAGATGTTGTATTCAATGCGATACCTGTTGCGGTGACAAATATAGAAGAAAACGATATCCTTAAGCAGGTGCTTGAACAGATATCAGATAGTGATGACGCTCTTTTCAAGGTGACATATACAGATATTGACAAGGCAGAAGAAATGCTTAAAAGCGAGGATATAAAAGGCATTATAAAGGCTTCAGACCTCTCCCTTGAGTTTGGCTCAACAGGTATCCAGCAGACCATTGTAAAGACTTTCATACAGCAATACAAAACTCAGGAAAAGATAATAACCGACACTGCAAAGAACGCTCCGCAAAAGCTTGATAAGGTCATAGCTTCCCTTTCTGAAAAGATAAGCCCAAATGAGGATATACCTCTCCACGGCAATCCTGACATAACGATACAGTTTTTCTATAATCTCCTTGCCATGACGGCACTTTTCGGCTCGATGTCAGGTCTGTTCGTGGCACAGGAAAATCAGGGCGACCTGTCTGCACTTGGCGCAAGACGTTGCTGTTCTCCAGTGAACAAGCTTACAAGCATAACGGCAACGCTTTTAGCCTTTCATGTGGTGGAAATGATATGCATGGTGATATCGGTGACGTTCCTGAGATTTGTGCTTAAAGTGGATTTCGGCAGTAAGCTCCCCCTTGTTTACCTTGCCGCAGTGCTAGGCGGAATAATGGGAATATCCATGGGATTTTTCGTTGGCTCTTTCCGCATAAAAGAGGGTTTAAAAATGTCTGTAGTCATGGCGGTATCAATGACCTGCTGCTTCTTCAGCGGTCTTATGTCAAACACCATGAAAGGCACTGTTGCAGAGCATTGCCCAATATTCAATGAAATAAACCCTGCCGCCATTATCTCTGACAGCTTTTACTGTCTTAATCTCTACGAAGATTACAGGCGGTTCACAGTGAAGATAATTTCAATGGCGATATACACAGTGCTGTTCACCCTTGGTGGATATGTTCTTACAAGGAGGCGTAAATATGCAAGTCTTTAAGACCTTTATGAAAATACTCAAAACAAGGCTTACGTCTGCTATATTATATCTCGTCATATTTATGGTCATAGCAGTAATAATGGCGGATACTGCAAAAGACGATAATGACTATGAGGACTATAAAATGTCCATATCCGTCATTGACCGTGACAACAGTGCCGAAAGCAAGCGTTTGCAGGACTTTATATTCAGCGACAACAAAAAGGTGGAGCTTGCAGATGATGAAGACGAGGTCATTGACGCCGTTTATTATCAGCGTGCCAACTATGTTCTGTATATAAACAAGGGCTTTGGCGACAAGATAAACGCAGGGGATTTTGACGGACTTTTTGAGAATTTCAAAATGCCCTCCAGCTACGGCGGACAGCTTTTTGAAAGCAGGCTTGACGGCTATCTTTCAAGCGTAAAGGCATACATGACGGCAGGTGAAAGCACAGAAAACGCTATGGAGCTTGCCCAAACGGCAGTTTCTCAGCAAGTAAAGGCGGAGCTTAAAAACTTTAACAACAAGGGCGGAACAGGTATGCCGGCAATATTCGGCTACTATTTTCAGTATCTTGCATACGTTATGCTTTCCATGCTCATTGTTACCCTTTGCCCCGTTATACTGACGCTAAACAGAAAAGGCGTTCGAGAACGCACAATGTGTTCAAGTCTGACGTCAGCAAACTACAGCAGACAAACGGCTCTTGGGGCAAGTATCTTGGTGTTTAGCATATGGCTTTTGTTTATGATAGTCGCAATAATTTGGGGCAAAACGCTCAACGTGAAATTCTGGCTTGCCTGCCTTAACAGCTTTGTATATATCATTGCCGCCGCAGGCATAGCAATGATAATAGCGCAGTTTGACCTTAGCGACAACGGCATAACTGCTATATCGAACATAATCGGTCTTGGCATGAGCTTTCTTTGCGGAGTTTTCGTGCCGCAGGAATTGCTCACAGGAGGCGTTCTTGCAGTGGGAAGATTGTTCCCTGCATACTGGTACACCAAAGCCAACAATATGCTTTTCGTCATGAGCGGTGGAGTATTCAGCACAAAGGAATATCTTATCTGCATTGGTATCGAGGCACTGTTTGCAGTAGCATTCTTTGCTGTGGCTGCTCTGCTTGTTAAGCAAAAGCGTGAGGGTGATGTAAATTCCCTTGCATAAGTTGACAATAATATGGCTGTGTGTTATACTCTTATTGTTACGGAGCTGACACGCAGCCTTTTTGCGTCAGCTAAAGAAGATCATAGATGAAAAAGAGGAAAAAGTATGGATAGATTACAGCTCGACAAAAATGCAAAGCTCACAGGCAGAGTATATTTCAAAGACGAGGTAATGTGGCTCGGTCTTTCAGGAAGCGGTGCGTCATTCACATTTGACGGCACAAAGCTTGTTTTGAAGCTCAAAGGCGACAATATCGCAGTGGGCGATAATCCTATCGACTATGCAAGGATAGCCGTTTATGTTGACGGCAAGAGAGTAGTTGACGAGATGATAAACTGTGCAGAAAAAGAGATCACGGTAATAGACCACACGGAAAACGCTCAGTCAGTTGTGGAGATAATAAAGCTTTCAGAATCTCCAATGTCAGCAGTTGGCATTGAGGCTTTCGCTGAGGGCAGTGCTGAGGCTTTGCCTGAAAAACCGCTTAAAATAGAATTTATCGGCGACTCTATAACCTGCGGCTATGGTGTTGATGATGAGGACGAAAACCACCAGTTCACCACCGCCACAGAGGACGTTACAAAAGCCTACGCCTACAAGACCGCCAAGGCACTTGACGCTGAATACAGTATGTTTTCAGCCAGTGGCTATGGCATAGTATCAGGCTACACAGAAGGTGACGAGCCTATCAGCGAACAGACAATTCCACAGTTCTATTGCAGCTATGGTTTTTCAAGGGGCAATTTTGCAGGAACTGCTCCGCAGGATATACCATGGGATTTCAGCAAATATATTCCGCAGATAATCGTTATAAACCTTGGCACAAACGACGACAGCTACTGCCGTGACTACAAGGACAGGCAGGCTGTTTTCTCAAAGCTTTATGCTGATTTTCTTGCGGTCGTTCGTGAGAAAAATCCGCAGGCTTACATTCTCTGCACTGTTGGAATAATGGGCGAGAGGATATTCCCTGCTGTTGAAGAGGGCATAAAGATATATCTTAAAAGCCACGCTGACAGCAAGATAAGCTCAATGATGTTCCATGAGCAGGACGGAGCAAATGACGGCTTTGCGGCAAACTGGCACCCTACTGAAAAGACCCACAAAAAAGCAGCGGCAGTGCTTACGGAAAAACTCAGAGAGATAATAAAAAGCATATAACAAAAGCGGCAGTCGGTAACGGCTGCCGCTTTCTTGTCATTTTACGCCAATTCTCATTCTGTAGCAGAACGAACAGGAAAGCATGGCTAGTTTCAGAACTGTTCTTTGAAAGCTTTCCTTATAAGAACACATATTTCAGCACGAAAAGCACTGCAAGCACATACATAAGCGGTGTGATATCCTTGCGCTTTCCGCAAATAAGATTTATAACAACGTATGAGATTATTCCAAGAGAGATGCCCTCTGAAATGCTGTAGAAAAGAGGCATTGAAAGAATACAAAGATACGCAGGGATAGCCTTTGTATAATTGCCATCATCAAACTTGATGTCAGTAATAGAGCTGAACATCAAAAAGCCTACTACTATAAGTGCCGGAGCTGTTGCAAAGGATGGTATAGCCGTGAAGATAGGTGCAAAGAACATTGACAGTGCAAACAGCACTGCGGCTGTGATAGAGGTAAGACCTGTTCTGCCTCCTGCGGCAACGCCTGCTGAGGACTCAACGAATGTTGTGGTGGTGGAAGTACCAAGAACTGCGCCTGCTGTTGTGGCAACGGCGTCAGCAAGAAGCGCAGGCTTTATCTGCGGAAGTCTGCCCTTTTCATCAAGCATATCTGCCTTTGAACATACGCCGATAAGAGTGCCTAAAGTGTCAAAAAGGTCAACGAACAGGAAGGAGAATACCACGACTATAAAATTAAAGATACCAATGCTGTGCATATCCACCTTAAAGCACTGACCAAATGTTTCGCCAAGCTTTGAAAAATCCGTAAGCGACATTGTAGGGAAAAGCGAATTATAGCCGCTTTCAGCGTCAGGAACATACAGCCCCACAAGTTGACATATCATGCCTATTACCCATGTTGCCACTATACCCATAAGAATAGAGCCACGGACTTTTTTGATATATAGGATAATAGTGATGAAAAGTCCTACGATAGTGAGAAGCGCACATATGCCCGAAGTTGTGAAATTCTTGCGGAAGCCTGTTATGGTAACAAGAGTGGCTGAACTGTCAACGCAAAGTCCGGCATTCTGAAGTCCGATAAAGGCAATGTAAAGACCGATACCAACGGACACCGCTTTTTTCAGCACCACAGGTATTGCATTGAAAATGGCTTCTCTGACGTTTGTAAGAGAAAGCACAATAAAGACGATACCCTCGACGAAAACCGCCAGCAGTGCCACCTGCCATGGATAGCCGTAGCCTGCCACAACAGTGTAAGCCATGTAAGCGTTAAGTCCCATGCCTGCGGAAAGCACAAAAGGCAGATTTGCCATAAGTCCCATGCACACTGTTCCAATAACAGAGGCGATACAGGTGGCAAGAAGTACGGCTGTAGGATCCATGCCTGTACTGCCGAGAATGCTCGGGTTTATGGCAAGGATATATGCCATGGTCATGAAAGTTGTCACGCCCGCCATTATCTCAGTTTTAACATCGGTGTGATTTTCTTTCAGCTTGAATAATTTTTCCGTCATATTTTATTATGCCTGCATTGCAGACATTTCCTCCTTTCAATATGGGGATACTATCTTATTATACCGATTTTACAGCATTTTTCAAGCCTGATTTATTAAGGCAACACCGCACAAAGCCCGCCTGACGGCTTTGCACGCCATCTGCTTGCAGATTTTCCGTCATATCACACAAAAATTCCTTGACATACGGCAGTATGCCTGCGGAATTTTTGTGCAATCTGACAAAAAATCTGACTACGCATCTGACGCACAATCTTTGCGCGGTATTGCCTTAATTGAATAAAATTTATCATTTAAGAAGCACTGTTACTAACGTCAGACTTTATTTTCCACTGACTATTGAGCCAATAAATGCGGTTTTCGATCCAATTGAAAAGATCCTCCGCAGAGTCAGGACCCCACTCTTCGCCTTTTCTAAGGTCGGCATCATATTCTTTAAGATATTCACGCTCTGTTTTTATACAGCCCTGTAAAAGCTTCTCCTTGCTCATCTCCGTCCACTTTTCCTTGACAGCGTCCATAAACCAATCCTGCTTGCAAAGAATGATAAACCATGGGTTTGAGCGGTCGCCGTTTTTAGCCACAAAATTCTTGTCTGTGAAAGCTCCAGCATAATATTTCTCAGTGCTGTCATTATATGCCCAGTTAAAATCCCAAGGAGAAGTGAATTTCAGCTTAGGACATTTACTGTCCTTTGAAAGATCGACGCACATATAGAAGCTTCCCTCACCACAGTCATAGTCATGTACGATCTCATAAAGAATATACATATCTCTCACTGATTCTATATCCATAACATTAGAAACGGCTTCCTCAGCGGTGGTAACATCAGAGTCAACAAGGTCATAATTTTCATCAAATTTGTAATATTTGCCGTTCTCGCAGGCTTCATAAACTATCTTGAACAGATTGTTGAGATACTTGTCAATAAAGTCTATCTGATTTTGCGAATAGAGGTCATTCTTGATAGAATATTCCGCAGGAACGAACTGCCTTGTTTCGCCGTTTATGTCGGTGACAGTGGCATTTTCATAGTCCATGCTTATATAATGGTTATCCTCATCGCTTGTTGCATAGTTGTCAAGCTCAAGATAATAGCCTATATCAGTGTCGGTGTAGCCCTCCGCAGGCTCGGAGATATCCACTCTGTTTGGATTTATCTGACACTGTTCGCAAAGCTCATAAACGCCTTGAAACTCCTCGTTCACATAGAGGTGAACAAGCTGACCGTCTGAGCAGAAATTGCTGTCACCCATGATAGTTCTGCCAAAACGGAATGCTATATCGTTTCTTATTAGATCCCAATCTGATTTCAACAGCACCCAGCTTTTGCACTCTGCGCCGTTATTAAGCCCAAGCATATTTGTCTTTTTATCAAATTTTATCCTATAAGGCACTTTGTTTGCAAGGATCTGACTAACATCACCGTAATATGCGCTTGAATTTCCTCTTACCTTTATGCCTGCTGAGGCTTCGTTTATCTCCAATTTTTCATCACAATTGAAAACGTCCACCACGCAGGAAGTATACTTCTCCCTTGAAGCTATCATATCGTCAGGGGCAGTCGTGACGCTTATAACAGGTATCTTACTTTCTGATCGTATCTTTTTCTTAAAACTTTCTTTTTCAGCCTTGTCAGCACTCAGACTTTCATAAGTAGCAGGTTCAGAGTTTATCACCTGTTTTGTGGTGGCAGGAAGAGTTACAACAGGCTCAGCCGTTGTTGTCACAGCCTGAGATTCGGCAGAACTGCTCTCTGCTTTTGAGCTTTCCCCTGTTTCTTTAGCACAGCTTGTGAGCATTGCTCCCGTCATGACTACTGCACATACAGCAGCGATAATTCTTCTGTTCATATCATTTCTCATATTATTATCTTTCCATTTATTGTGCATTACACACATATTTTTTATCATATAACTTATTCAATTATAGCACATTGACATAGATAATACAATATGCTATAATCATAAAAGTAAGTGGGATAATTTATGCACTAACACGATTATATAGGAGGTTTTTTGAAATGTTTATACCTGACGATAAAAGATATGACAAAATGATATACAACCGCTGTGGAAAAAGCGGGCTTAAACTATCAGCTGTATCGCTGGGATTCTGGCAGAATTTCAGTTTAAAAAACAATTTTGAGAACATGGAAAGAATGGTACACACTGCATTCAACAGCGGTATCACACATTTTGATCTTGCAAACAACTATGGCAATCCCTACAACGGCTCGGCAGAGGAAAACTTCGGCAGGATACTCGATCGTGGCATGAGAGAGTTCCGTGACGAGATGTGTATTTCCACCAAGGCAGGCTATGAAATGTGGGCAGGTCCATACGGTGACAGAAACGGCTCGAGAAAATATCTCACGGCAAGCCTTGACCAATCTCTAAAAAGAATGGGGCTTGAATATGTTGACATTTTCTATCACCATGTAAGAGATCCCGAAACGCCTCTTGAAGAGACTGCCCTTGCACTTGACAATGCAGTAAGACAGGGCAAGGCGCTTTATGTTGGCATATCAAATTACAACAGAGCCGACACAGCCGAAATGCTGAAAATTTTCCGAGAGCTCAGAACTCCTTTTATTATTAATCAGCCCTCATATTCCATACTCAACCGCTGGATAGAGGACGATAAGCTTGACAGCCTTGCACTTTCTGAGGGCTTTGGCATTGCAGTGTTCTCACCGCTGTATCAGGGCTTTCTCACAAGCAAATATCTAAAAGGCATACCGGCAGATTCAAGGGTAGGCAGAGGCGAAACATGGATAGGCAATGAGCTTAACGACAAAATGATAGAAAAGCTCAACAAGCTTAATGATATCGCTGCTTCGAGGGGACAGACCCTTTCGCAAATGGCACTTTCATGGGTGCTTCACAACAAGGCTGTTACTACTGTGCTTATCGGTGCAAGCCGTCCTGAGCAGATAACGGAAAACATAGGCTGTCTTGACCGCCTTGACTTCACAGAGGCTGAACTTGCAGAGATAGACAGGCTTGCGAAGATGTAATAAAAAAGCTGTCAGAGCCACTGCCCTGACAGCTTTTTTTATGCGTTATAATAGCGAACGTAATCGTCAAGCACATCTGCCGTAAGCTCAAAAGGATAATTTTTAAGCTTGGCAGGGTTGGCAAGTATTCCGTCCCTGTCCTTTTTCCAAAGCTCCTCTGACATATCAAGCTTGCCAAAAAGCGTCCTGATATAGTCCCTGAAAGCGTCAAGATCATCAAAGTCAAGAAGCTGTTTTACAACATACTCAGCTTCGATGCTGTCACCGTATTTTTTCAAAAAGCCTGACAGAAAAACGCCTACTGCCTTGCCGTGGGGTACGCCATTTTCATATGTCAAAGTGTAGCTCAGACCGTGAGGTATGCTTGTGCCTGTGTAGGCTATCGCCATGCCTGCAAGCACTGATGCCTGCATGAAAGTTGAGAACTCATCATCGGTCATATGAGCAAATCTCTCATCTGTTTCAAGACAGCCCTTACAGCTTGCCCAAAGCCTCATACCCTCCTCTGCATATGCACGGCTGAACGCATTTGCGTTGGTGTTGAGCCGTGACTCTATCATGTGAGCAAGTGCGTCAACGCAGGTGCTTTTCATACCGCCATATGATGATGTTTTAAGATAGCCGTAGTCCACCAATGCAAGTGACGGAAAAATTTTGTGGGCAATAGATTTCTTGGTATGCTTGATGTGGGAAGTCAGGATAGAATAAGGTGTAGCCTCCGAGCCTGTTCCGCAGGTGGTAGGCACACAGACTATAGGGTAAAAAGGTAGTTTCGCAGGAGTGTACAAAAGCTCCTCCACCTTGGCAATGCTGTCTGGAAGCTCACACTTCTCAGCTTTTACAACGCCCTCGTTTTCGGAAAACTCGGCATTTTCGCAAACTATCCCATTCTTAGCAAGCATTGATATCGCCTTGCTTGCGTCCATTGGCGAACCTCCGCCCACTGCCACGAACATATCCACGCCGTATTTTACCGCCGCCGTTGCCGCTGTGTAAACAGTTTCCACAGACGGGTTTTCCTCAATATCATTATATATCACATATCCAATGCCCTGACTTTCAAGCACTGCCCTGACATCATCAAGAGAACCATTCACCGCAGAAGAATGTCTGCCTGTGACTATCATGGCTTTTTTGCCAAGTTCCGCTATTTCGCCCCCGTGATTTTTTACCGCTTCATTTTCTATGTAAATATCTGTAGGTATATTTCTCATTTTTTACGCTCCTTTTGGCTTTTTATCCATTATAGCACCTTTGACGGCGATTTTCAAGCCTAGACATTATAGAACGTATGTGCTATAATATTAGTAACAAATCATGGAGGAAAAAGTTATGCACTTTACAACGGCAAAGGTATACTCTCGCAAAAAAACGGCATGAATTTATATCGTAGCTGCACATGACGGTCAGACGAGTATTTTTGATACTGCCGATTGAAAACCTCTCCCCTTTATGTTATAATAAAGAAAAAACATCAAGGTGAAGCAATGAATAAAAATCAAAATATAGCTATGGGGATATCCCTTGCTGTGGTAGCAATAATGGTCGGCTCGGCGGAGATCTTCGGGGAAAAGGAAATAATTTTTCCTGAGATAACGGCAGTGGCAATGGGTGCGCTAATTGCTCCTGTGCAATCTTGGAATACCTCTCGCACACGGCTTTTTGCGGCGATAGTTTCTGCCGCTGTCGCAGGCGTGTGCATAGTGCGGTTTATCCCTGAGATACTTATACTTCGTATAGCTTTGGGACTTCTTGTAGCAGTGAGCGTTATAACACTGTCAAAAACTAGCTTCGTTCCTGCCATTTCAGCCTGCATACTTCCGATACTTATGGGTACAAAAAGCCCTGTTTACGTCATTTCCGTTGCGGTCATGACAGCATTTATACTTATTTTTCAAAAAGTTCTTGAATACTTTGGACTTCATGAAAAGTATGAATATAGACCTATTGAACCAAGCTCAGAGCTTCTAAAACTAAGAGCAAAACAAGTCATCACGGTGCTTGTTATCTGCATATTGCCCGCGCATTTTCACGAGATATTCTTTATCGCTCCGCCGCTTATAGTTGCATTTTTTGAGCTTAGCGGCAAAGGCTCAAAGCTTATGAAAAGAAAATACACCGCAATTGCTCTCATGGCGGCGGCTGCGTTCGCAGGCGTTATGGCAAGATTTTTTATCTCTGAAAAGCTTGGGCTTACCCTGACATTTGGTGCAGTTTTATCCTCGGCTGTGATATTCGTCCTTTGCCGAAAAGCAAAGCTTTATTTTCCTCCATGCTGTGCAATATCTACCTTGCCTTTTATAATCCCCAAAACTGCAATAATAAAATTTCCATTTGAGGTCACAGCAGGATATATTGTCCTTACCATTGCCGCAGTTATAATAACCCAAATAGACAATAATACAAATTAGGCATAATCAAAAACGTACAAAGCTTTATGATCCGACCCTAAGAAGTTAGACCAAAAATCTAACGATTTGGAGGTCACATCATTACGCTCTGTACGTTTTTTTGTATATTAAGAAATCATTCTCTGTTTTTAAGCACCTCGGCAGGGGTTATCTTGCCAAGCTTTCTTACAAGAATTGAGGTGATGATAAAGTATGTTGCCATTACTCCTGCGAAAATTATAACGTAAGCATACCATGGGAATGCAAGGTTTATTCCGCTTGTTACGTTTGGAATGAACACTGGGAAAACCTTGTCCATAAACATCTTTGAAAGCGGTATCTCGATAAGTGCGCCCAAAGTTATGATAATTGCGTTTCCGTTTAGGTAAAGCTTTTTCACGTCCTTGGTCTTATAGCCAAACACCTTCACAAGGGATATTCCAAAGGAAGCCCTTTCTATTGTAACATTCAGCATAAGGAACATCACAGAGCAGAAAATTATTACAGCAACCGCAATAAGCATTACTATCATTGACATCATAAGGTCCGTGAAAACTGCCGCTGAACGCTCGATATCCGATTTTGTCGTTGTGCTGTAAAGTCTGCCCTCGTCAATGTCAAGTTTCTTGTCTGAGAGCAAACAGTTGTAGTAAGTGTCGCTCTCACCGAAAAGCTCACGCATACTGTCAATATCCATGAACACCATAAGTCCGCCACGCTCGTCGCAGATATCCTCCACTGTGAATGCGTAATCCATTGAGGTCGCATCGTCTGTCAGGATAAACTTATCGCCCTTTGCCACTCCGTAACGCTCCACAACTGACTGGCTCACTGTTATAAAGCTCTTGCCCTTATGTGTTTTCACATCATAATACTTGTTGTCGCTGTCCATACCCATAACGGTGACATCAAGGTTATAGCCAAGCTGTTCTTTTGAAAGCGTTTTTACAAAGCAAGCCTCACCACCCTCCGGAACGCTTTCCTCTGGATATTTCAGAGTGTACATATACTCGTATTTTGTGTCATTTATAGTGTCTTTTCTCACGTTCTCACAAAGATAGTAGCAATCAACGCCAAGCATAAGAATGAACAGTGAAAACAGCATACTGAGAAGCACTGTTATGCCTGTGCGCATTTCACGAAGCATTTGGCGTATTTGAAATCTGCGGATAAAATTCCTGCTCTTTATTTTCACTCTGCTGTAGTGACCTGTTTTCTGCTCGTTTCTTATAAGTGAAAGAGCCGTCTGAGAAAGCCGCTTGTTTATCACAAGGGTATTAACTATAAACGAAACAACAGGAGGCATTACAACGCTGTAAATGATAAGATACAAAGGATAAACATGGGTAAAATCAGGGAGCGAAGAATATGCGTAGCTGTCGAGAAGCTGATAATCGATTCCCACAGGTGAGAAGCCTATGACCGCACCGATTATTCCGCCAACAAATGCAACTATAGTCGGCAACGTTATGTAGTGTCGGATAAGATCTTTTTTCTTTGCGCCAAGAGCATAAAGCGCACCTATAACACTGCTTTCACGCTGTATCTGATGAATGACGAAAACTGAGATAACGTAAGTAAGAAGTGCCATAAGTATAACACCCACACCAAGTCCTGCATATTTGTTCATGACAACGTCACCTGCCGCACCAGCTATACGAACGTTGTCGCCCTTTTTCACAAACATTGTCAGGTTGTCAAGGTCAATGGTGAAAACCTCGTCAAGAAGCTCGTCAGCCTGCTTTTTGAAGCTATCAATACCATTTGCAAGGCTTTCTGCACCGCTGTATGCAGATCTTACACCATCTGACAGATCTTTTGAGCCGTCATATGCGGCCTTAACTCCTGCCGTGATAGCGTTCGCACCCTCCGGGAGTGCCTTTGCACCCTCGTAAAGTCCGCCCATTGCGTCATAGAGAGCGTCTGCTCCCTCAGAAAGGTCTTTCACACCGTCTTTAAGGGTCTGAGATCCGTCATAGAGCTTGTCGATACCATTTGAAATATCGTCACGCTGCTTCAAGACGTCCTTGATAGTTTCAAGATAATACTTGTCTGTGACTTTTTTATAATCAAAGTCAAAATCCTCGATCATTTCCTTAAGCTCGTCATCAGTTGCCTTGCCGTTAAGTCTGTAAGCATAGCAAAGATCCTCTGCTTTCTGTTCACTGTCATTTTTGAAATAGTCATACTGATCGTCACTTACGAAAAGAAGTCCGAAGCCCTTGCTTGACACAGCCGTGTCAGAGAAATTTTCAAAAGGTGTGTCATAGTCAGGTGTAGTTCCTATTCCAACTATCTCAAACTCAACTCCGCCAGCTGTAAGCTTATCGCCCACTGACAGAGAATGTTCCTCGCTGTAGCGCTTTTCGACTACCGCTTCGCCCTTTTTCTCAGCAAGTCTTCCGCTGTCAAGCTCGATAAGGTCAATGTCATTTCTTTTACGGAAAACACGGAGCTTTGATCCGTCCTTAGCGGTAACGTCAATGCTGAAATGCTGTTCAAGAGTAATTCCTTTGTCTGTTATTTCCTTTTCCTGCTCGTCTGTAAGAGGAACAAAAACGCCGAACTGTCCGTCCTCAACCTTGTTTTGCTTACCATGTTCGGCTGTTCCGTCGATGATAGTGTCTGCGCTTGCAACCACGGAAACTATTATGTACATTCCCATTACGATAAGCAATACAAGCGCAAGGTAACGTGCGAAATTTGTTTTAAGCTCACGTTCGAGCCTTTTTCTGAGTACCCTGTTCATTACAAGTCCTCCAGCTCTGCGGCAGGTATGCGTGTTTCGTTAAGATAATCCTTTTTGATAAGTCCGTCCTTAACGATTATTACCTTATGCACCATATTTTTTATAGCATTGTTGTGCCATATTTTGCATTGATTTTTTCCAGCAGGATAAGAATATCCCTTGAAGTTTTGGAGTCAAGAGCGCCTGTAGGCTCGTCGCACAAAAGTAGCTTTGGATTTTTTATAAGTGCCCTTGCTATAGCACATCTCTGCTGCTGACCGCCTGAAAGCTGTGACGGAAACTTGTTTCTGTGTTCAGAAAGTCCCAACGTTGTGAGAAGTTCTTCCATATCCAGTGGCGAATCTGAAAGATATTCACAAACCTGAATATTTTCCACAACTGTCAGATTTGGAACGAGGTTATAAAACTGAAAGATAAAGCCCAGATTTTCCTTTCTGTAGTCGGCAAGCTTATCAGGTTTAAGACCGAAAATCTCCTTGCCGTCGACCTTAACAGAGCCACTATCCATAGTGTCAAGGCCGCCTATGCAGTTAAGGAGCGTGGATTTACCAGAGCCGCTCGTACCCTGAATAACGCACATCTGACCTTTTTCTAGACTTGTGGTGATACCCTTTAGCACCTGAATATAGCTGGCGTCACTGCCGTAGCTTTTCTTCACATCTTTGATCTCCAAATACATATCATTTCCTCCATTCATGAGTTAGACTTAGCTAACTTTACTTTATATAAAAATGTGCATATCTGCACATTTCATCGACATTTGAGATACAAAATTCTCACATAACGTTGTTATGTAGGCTTCTAAAAGTTACCGCCCGCAGGCGGCAATTTTTTAATCCTCAACTATCATTGTAAACCATATTTTTATTAGAAACTCCATTACTCTGCGCATATGGAGCTTTGCCTTTTCCACATCTCTCTCGTGAGTTAGCAAATGAGTGTAGGCGTCAACACTTATATGGGTTATCCAATGAAGCATATACTCATCAACGTGGCAGTTAGGCATTTTTGCGGCAGCTTTTTCCGCTGATATCCTAAAGCCCTGTTCTGTCATATCCACGATCATATCCACAGTATTTTCATACTCAGACCCTTGCGCACCCGTAAGCAGCAGCATAAAAACGTCATAGTGGAGATACATATAATCAACAAGCTTGTCAAGGTCGGTGTGAGTATCAATGTGATACTCAGCAGACAGCACCGCAGGGTCATCGCTATCCATATCCTGAGCGTCCTGCATATAATGCTCCGTAAGAAGCCTGCAAAGCTCTTTCAGCGGCTCATCGACAATAGCCTTGAACAAGTCATTTTTATTTTTAAAGAAGAAATACAGCGCACCGGTCGTCACACCTGCGTCAGCGCATATTTTTCTCAGAGAAGCCTTCATATAACCATTTTCAGAGAACTCGGCCATTGCACTTTCCAACAGCTTTTCCCTTGTTTCAAGTTCGTCACCCATTACTGCACCCCACTTTCCACTTCACATAACGCTGTTATCTTAGCATATAATGCTCGATATGTCAATACATTTACTATATTTTCAGCATATTATATGATATTGAAACATAACGGTGTTATGTGGTTGGTGACTATTACAAAACAAATTGGGAAGCGGCATACCTGTCTGGTCAGATCTCACGATTTCAGACTGGTTAAAGTATATAAGCGGTAGCTATAAAATTGCTATGGTATACAGCGGTGACAGTGCTCCTATGCTGGTCCTTGAAAACAAGTAATCATATAGCTGGGATATTTGCATTAGTGCAAGTGAGGTGTCGTCAGGAGTTGCTTTCTACTCATACGATGACATTGCACAAGCTTTCAGCAACTACGGTGTAAGCATTTATGATATGGGACAGCTTCACATATTTACCTCTAATTATACCGAGATCTACGGAGTATATGCGGCTCCGGTCTGATATTACAACATAGTAACTATTCAAGTCAAATAATAATCGGACCGAGCAAAATGTTCCACCGGAACATCTTACTCGGTCTTTTTCGTAGTATCGATAATTCAACATATTTACAACTATCCTGTATTTTTCACGCAATCACCAATCTGGTCATTTTCTCTATCCACTTATCAATGAAGCTTATAAACCCCTCAAAGCTTCATAGCTCTCCATTTGTTTGAAATAACGCCGATATTCCAGTATGTAATAAAACAGATAAATAGCATACTGATTACTGATACGACAACCGCTTCAAAAATAAGGAACGGTGTCGAATAGGTTGATATGAATCTTGACGTAATTGTCAAAATAATATTTTGACAAAGCCTAACAAATATCCCCAATAAGATAATGTCTAATATGAACCGCCATAGGAATGATTTTATGAATTGAGGCATTGTTTTTCCTCCTGTTATTCAATAGTATATTCAATCGTATTGCTGATAGGAGTATATTCTCCTGTTGTTTCATTGTATCCGAAAGCAAGTATTATTTCATAATTTCCATACTTTCTATTACTTTTTAAGAAAGTTAGTTTATTAATCCACTCTTTCTTTGAGAAGTCCCAATTTTCATAAAATTCTCCATCTCTTTTTACATACAGACTGATGCTACGATCAAGAGGAACAACCCCAATATCTTCTTTATCATCATAATAAGGTATATGCGGACGATTAATAAATACTGTTCCTTTTTCATCTACTTCAAGAGTTATTTCTATATCCATGTCAAGCAATTCATTTAATAACTCCGTAATTTCATTTTGCTCTTTTTTTTCGGCTTCTTCTGTAGCGTCATATTCTCCTACAATATTTAAACTACTTATCGTCATCGTATTAGGATAATAAGTTACGTCATAAAACGCCGAGAAATCAATCTTTGATTTGTCACCGGGAGAAATCATAAGTTTTGTATAACGATCGTTATCGTCAACGGCATCAATATACACAGCATTTCTTCCTTGGTTTTCAAAGTGTAAGTACGACATAGTATCGAAGCGTACATCTTTAAGCGTTTCAGTATCTGAAAACATATCCTTTGCAGAGTTCACCATCATTACATAATCACTTTTTATTGCTTTAATGTCGTCCGAATAAGAACTAATACCGTAAACCGAAAAATAATTTTCAAAACCTCCTATAAAAACAAGAAGAAACAACACAATCTGAATTACATACATAAAGCATCTAAGTACAAGTCTATTACTTTTGGTTGGTATAAACCTTGTAACAGCAAGCGATATACCAAAGTACACTCCGCCGATCATGGCAAGCGTACCAAGCATATAAAACAATGTACAGAAAAACAGTTTAATAGGTGTATTCTCCCCAACAAAGCTGTTAGGAAATACCAAACAATAAATTGTTAGACTAAGCACAAGACCACAAACCGTTATTAATCCTGACAATGCAAATGTCTTTGGAGACAGCGGCTTAATGGTGCCTTCGTCAACAAATCTTTTGTAGTTATACCAAAATAATGCCTTATTAGCCATAATTATGTCACCTCAGATATGAATCTTGACGTAATTGTCAAAATGATATTTTGACAAAACCTAACAAATGTCCCCAATAAGATAATGTCTAATATGAACCGCCATAGGAATGATTTTGTGAATTGTGTCATTGTTTTTCCTACGTATTTATAGTTGTTTTTTCAACAATAATTACAAATCCTGATGAACGATAGTATGTAATGCGATAAGATGCATTTTTATCATTTTTCAACAAATCATATTGCGAATTTGTCAAAATAAGTTCTGTATCATCTTGATTATAGTATGAAATAATATAATGGAGCCCATTTGATTATGTATACACATTAGGATTAATGATATCATATTCAATAATATTATTAGTTTTAATATCATTATCAATTTGATTCAGGCACATGACCTGTTGAATTGAATTTTTCGTTCCGTATGAAGCAAAACTCTGCATCGACAAAACTATTATTGTGACAATCCATAATATAGAATATAGAGCCATTCTGATAGATTGTTTCTTCATGGCGTTGATTGATGAAATACTCAACGCTTTAACAAACTGATAATAACTAAACTTGTTTTTAAACCTATAGTCATCGAAATTGCTAAATGTTCTATCATATTTATTATACATTTCTATCACAGAAAATAATATCTTAGAAACGTTATAGCTACATATTAAAATACATATAAATCTTATAATAAATAGTACTTTTAAATTATGGATTGAATATTCTAGAAACTTCCCTGATAAAAAATTGGTTGCAACGCTATAATTAACATACATAAAAATAAATGAAATAATTATATTGTCTAATGTTATTAACAGAGCATAATTATCTCTTGCATCTGGGTCATTCCATTTTTTCGACATATGATTCACTCCTCGACACTAATCATATTCTGTAAGCGATTCACTATTATTCTTGAATTAGTAATATCATCACTGTAAAAAATATATTTAATGAAATCTGGTGCTTCATCTCTGAAATCAATATACATTTGCTCAGCATAAAGTCTTGCATAGATTAATCTAGAATAGTTAATCGGAGCTTCTACTGCAATAATTTTATAATATTTATCATCATATGCAATTCCATATAAATCATTTCTAAGCATTTCATTTAAAACACTTGCAATACTTGCAGCTGCATATGTTTTAACGGCATATTCACATTGTTCAGAAATATTAAAAAACACATTTCCAAGTGCCATATACAGAGCATCATGCCCTACCTCGTTTTTCTTAGTTAGATCTACGTTATCACTTGTCAAAAGTGCGCGCATTGCTTCTACTCGTGCATTATATGCTAAATCCCAGATCATATTGTCGTTATCGCAGTAATCAATAAAACTGAAAGCCTCTTTGTAATATCCATTATTATCCTCCGACTATGTATATCTGACAATACAAAACTATCAAATGTACTAGTTAATATATAATCTACACGGTGTTATCAATTAAACCTATTTATACGTTCATTACTCCGCCGCAAAATCAATTCCATTTTCCTTTGCATACTCCTCAACATACGAGCCTGATTTTCCCTTTATCGTCAAGCTATCACACTCATCAAAAGCGTTTTCCGCTATTTCATTGACCGACTCAGGAATGTAGATTTCCTTTAGGCTGTTACAACGTGCAAATGCCTCACTGTTTATCGTAGTTATATTGTCCGGAAGAACAAGAGCCTCCAAAGCCTTGCAGGCGAAAAATGCTCTTTTAGGTATAGTGTCTATCTTTGACGGGATATTTATTTCTTTAAGACCTGTACAGCCTTGGAAAGACTGTATTCCTATTGATTCCAGCGAGTCGGGGAAATCAAGCTTTTCCAAGCTTTTGCAACTTACAAATGCGTCATCCTCGATAGTTTTCAATCCGTCGTTAAATGTTATTGATGCCATATTCTCACAGCTGCTAAAAGAATCTTGTTTAATGACAGTTACTCCGTCGGGACAGGTAAATTCCTTTAAGCTAGTGCAATGTTTAAAACAAGCGAATGGTATTGTTGTTTGTGATTCAGGCATTTGTATTTTTTCGAGTGATTCACATAGCGAAAATATTCCAGCAGTGATTTCAGGAAAATTCTCAGGGTAATATAATTCTTTGATATCAAAAGTCATATCAAATTTATTACCTTCTTTACTGATCTTTCTGAAGGCGTCAATGGTGTGCCCTACAACCGTCTTATCATCTATTTCTATAGGTACATTAACAATGGTTTCAGTACCAAAATAGCTTGTAATAACGATTCCTTCATCACCATATTCCTTGCCCCACTCATCAACATATCCCTTAGCGTCAACATAAACATATCCGTTCTCTGTGATTGTCTGTCCTTTATCTTCCAACCCCTTATAATATGCTCGCTGGGCGTCGTTTAAACTATCCCATGCCGAAGCTTTGGCATTTATAACTGAGCTAACTTCAGAATCCGAACTAGCTTCAGGTTTTGTAGTCTTTCCACAAGGAACCAACGACACCGCCGTTATTGCAGTAATCAATAAAACTGAAAGCCTCTTTGTAATATCCATTATTACGCTCCTATAATTTATTATTCTAATTACTTTTAACTGTTTTGCTTTTCCATTTGATCGCAATACTTTCAATTGTCAATTTATTAGTATAATGTACTGTCATATAATAATATAGCTTATGTTGCTTTTACTCTATGAATTTTGGCTGTAAGAAAAATTATTATCAGTTTACTTATAATATCACTGCTGTCATAAGTAAACTGATAATATCAAATTTATCCTTTTTTTATATAAAACAATGTTAAAGAAGTTCTGCTAAATCGTCTCTGCCGTAATGTTTGTAATAATCAGCCAGATCAAAATCGCCTTTTTGAACGATACCGCCGCCATTGGCAGGCTCAAGTTTGTCAAACTTCAAATCAGTATCAGCTCCCGCATCTATAAGCACCTTTACCGTGGCTTTAGAAGCATAGACCGCTGTTTCTAAAGCGTTATCGGGTATTTCCATGCCGTTGTCAATAAGATATTTTACTATCTCGCTGTTTATTGAATTTATATTCATCTCAAAATTGCTCGGTCTTGGGGTGAAATTCGGGTGGCTTGTATCCTCTAGCTGTTCGGTGTATTCCGGACATTGGTCAAATTCTCTCGACCATTCATCACCGTCTTTAAAATCGTACCATAGTTGATTTAAGTCAGCGCCTTGGCTTTGTACCAGCTTTATCAGCTCTAAGTCCTGAGATCTGATCGCGTCGGAGAGATCATACGCCTGTAAAGTTCGTCCTTTTTTATATAGATATTCAGCTACATCATATTGAACATCAGATGCACTGAGCAAATGAAAATCAATTCCTTTCTCATCAATGAAAAAATCTATATATTTTTTTGCGCTTTCCAGATCAATTTTATCCGAGAATAAATTTGCGGCATAGTTTTCATCTATGGGATCATGCTTTTTTTCTATATAATTGTACAGCTTTTGAAATTCATTAAAGTCGTAATCGTTAGATTCAATACATGAACCGAGTATTCCGTATAACGGCTTTTCAAGAAAATCATCATAAAGATCGTAGTCATTTTTTATCAAGACATCAAAAATATCATAATAATGATAATATGCAGCCACATCAAAACAATCTGTGTTCAGATTATATTCTTTAGTTTTTTCAAGTGCCATTATATCTTTGATAAAATATTCAAGCATTTCTGCATTATCACAGCTGACTATAGCGCTTACAGCAGGATTTTTGCTCCATTCTTCACCATATATCCCGAGAAGCTCCTCGTATTGTTTTACCGTGCCAAAAGCTTGTGTATATGTGAATAATACTTCAAACTCGTCATCGCTGATTGCAGAGCCTTTTGCCGCTTCAAGAGCATTTTCAATATCTCCTGTTATAGCATATGTCAAATAATTCGGCAGATCAAGCGTTCCACCGTTATCTACATATTGTGAAACTACATATTGAATAGCTTTGGGTGATTGGATAAATTTATAATATTTTGATTCCAACCCCTCTTTTTCAATAAATTCCTTGCGCACGGTAAGCCCTTGGTTAGTTAAATAGTCAAAAACCTTAAAACTATTAAGGTTATTAACGTTGTTATCAATACAGCATTCCAATAGATTTCCTAAAATATCATCATCTACAGATCTTAGATCTACTCCTTTACTGGAAAGGTATTGCAAATTATCAACACCTACTGCTTCGTAATCTGTAACTGAATTATAAATATATGATGAGCCATTAGGGGTTGACATATATAAATCAGCACCATTTTCCAAAGCTATATCAGCCATTTGATAAGCTATATTTCTTGGGCAGTTGGCTGTATACAGCAGATTCATTAAAAGCGTGTTGGAAGATGAAATAGAGTCCAAATCAAAATCAGGATACTTCTCGCAAAGTTCCTTAAATAGCTCAAGATTCCCATTATTAACAGCATAAGAAAAAGTATTCTTTGAATCGCTATCAATCATTTTGTTCTTTATGTTATCTGTTAAACCACAGGAAACAAGAGAAAATATTATAATTCCTGAAAGGAAAAGAGATACCAATCTTTTTGTATTTTTCATGAAGATTCCTCCCTAAAATTGATTCTTGGTACAATCTGTACCAAGGCTTATTTTTTCTTAAGCAAAATCAAGTAATCTTATTCTCTCTACAACAAATTTTGCTGCCATGCTCAAACCAAGCATATGATTTGCGGAATATAAGTATTCAGAGTAACCATATTCATTCATAATACCATATACCAATCATCATAGTATTCATATATATAATGAGCTTCCCCATTACCTGAATATGAATATTTTTGAGTAGCAACCTTACTCAACTCATTGCAAAGACTAGATATAAATTTCTTACTTGCATTTGATAATTCTCCGTTTGATATTTCATATATATCAATATTTTTGGCCGTGTTACTGAAAAGGTCCGATATACATGAAAAAGCAGTAGATATGCCTTGATTGCCTAATTCTAATACTGAAATAAGCAATGGAAACAGTGTATAGAATTCAGAATCTTCAGCCTTTTTAGTATCTGCTTCGACTGCATACTCGTCATCTATTTTAAATTGTATCACAGCTTCTTCAATTTTGCAACCCTCATCGTAAATAAATTCCGAACAAATTCCTAAAGTTGCATCATTTGTCATTGCTTTTGAGTAAAGGCTTTCTCTTGCATCAATATTTGACAGAATATTTCCTGCAGCTTTTATTTTAACCGATACATCGAAAGGATTTGTATCGGTATTAATATTTGAAAAGTTTTCGACATCTGGCGGAACGTCAACTTCAAATATATACTCAGAATCAGGCACGCCAAAAGTCTGGGGATTGGTTCGGCTGAGAGATTTTGTATTTTTATTTCACCGGTAAAACCGTTACCCCAATCGTTGGTAACATTCAGCGAAACAATATATTCATTTTCTGCTTTATCGGTTCTTTGTGAACAGATTTCAAAAGCTTTTGGAATTTCAAGACCTTCTCCTGTCACACAGTAACCGAAATTCACTTCCTGATCGGGCTGAATTTCATAATTATATCCTGAGTTTTTTATAATATACTGAGTTTCGCTACTACTGTAAGCAATGCCGTTCCAAAGTCCGCTTATCTCTCCATGAGCGTCGTATTTCAAAGCCCAGTTTGATATAGTTTCTGAACATATATTTTTGATTTTTATTTCAATATTCTGATTATTGCCCCATGAGCTTTTAATATCATAATAAACAACATAACCATTGCCTATATAGACAGATGAATTGTTATCAGCGACATCTGCCCTGACATAAAGGTGAACACATACAAGTGTTTTTATATGCCTGACACAGCGGATCAGTTTGATTTTACTCAGAATGATTACATTATCGACGCCATTGACACTGTTACAGGCAAGCTGGAGATAATAAAGCGAGCAGACGCCGCAGGTGTGCCTGTTATATCCTCAATGGGTGCAGGCAACAAGCTTGACCCTACAGCATTCCGTGTGGCAGACATTTATCAGACAAAGGTCTGCCCTCTTGCAAAAGTCATGCGACGAGAGCTTAAAAAGGCAGGCATAAAGTCGCTTAAAGTTGTTTACTCAGAGGAACAGCCTATCAGACCGATAGAAGATATGGCTATTTCATGCCGTCAGGACTGCATTTGTCCTCCTGGTACGGCAAGAAAATGCACAGTGCGCCGTGATATTCCAGGTTCAACAGCATTTGTTCCGTCAGTGGTGGGACTTATCGTGGCAGGAGAAGTTATAAAAGATCTGGCTAAGAAATAATACAAACAAAGGACGAACCATTGATTAGCTGTGGTATAATTGTTTTAAAAATCAGTCGGGAAAACTGCCCGACAAATCAGCAGTTGATAAGGAGTACAGGAATGAAAAATAGAATAATATATTGCCTTAATTTCCTTTGGACAAGCATTATTGCATTTTCATTTCCAATATGCTTTGGCTGGATTTTTCTTGATATAACAGGTCATTCAAAAGGATATAGTTATAATTTAGGCTCTGAAAAAGATGTTTCAATATTATTTGGCTGCATTGAGTTGTTGATATGGTTGGCATTATCTTTACCATCATATATTTATATTTTTCGGAAAACAATCACTAAAGGGAAACGAAACTTGTATGTAATAATCGCTTTATATATAGCTCTTGCTTTAATTTGTATCATTGTTTCAGGCGGAATATCTGCCTATTTAAAAGCAGTTTTCAATATATATTAATCAGATTTATCTCAACTATTACTTCCCATTTGTCGAGCAGATCACTTATCGCAGCACTATTATTTGAATTTTTCAGAAAGGAAAAACTGTTATGCAAGAATGGCTCATGACTATAACGCTTGGAATAATCGGAGTATTTTTGATAGCTGCTACATATGCCGCATTATATCAAAGCAAAAAAAGCCAAAAACACATATCTGGATTTCCATTTTTCGGTGGGTTTATTCTTGCTGTTGCATTTCTCTTCTCTCCTATTAAATGGTTAGCTTTTCTGGGCTTCATAGATTATGGTTTGTGGCTCCTGCCATATGTATTGATTATGGATTATTATAACAACAAAAAATTCAAAAAGATATATGTGCAGCAGAATTTTGAACAACGCATCAGTGATGAATCAAAAGAATTACGTATTAGAATTTCTGAAAGAAAAGAAGAATGGGTACAGCCGTATATTACGAATTTAGTTTATGAACTCAAAGTGCCTAAGCTGTTATATGCTGTTTGTACAGATCAAAATGGAAAGAAATTTTTACTTATTGATAAATGCAAAAGAAAAGGCAACATTGAAATAGTTCCTTTTGATAATAATACTATTCTGCTTACAGACCTCAACTCAAAAGATGTTGATTATTCAGTAGAAATTGAAATCAAAGACAATCCATAAATAGTTTCCCATTTATCGAACAGCTCCCTCATCACAACACTCATAACGTGTGCTGTGTTTTTTTAGACAAACAGTGCTTTCGTACACTTACATCAAAGTAAGCATACGGAAGCCCTACTTCCATACATATATAAACTACTCTTGTAGTTAAGCCGAGAAAAGGCATAAATAAACGATTAAAGGCGAACATTACACTCTAACTGCTTTCGTTGACACAAAAACATATATACAAAAAAGAGCCATAGCAAAAGCTACAGCTCTCTGGCTCCCCCTGTTGGACTCGAACCAACGACCCTTCGGTTAACAGCCGAATGCTCTACCGACTGAGCTAAGGAGGAATATGACTAAACAGAGAAGAATATTATCTTCTCTGTTTAGTAAGGTGTCGGCAGCACCCTATCTTACCGGGACGTTACCATCCAAGTATTTTCGGCGAAGAAGAGCTTAACTACTGTGTTCGGCATGGGAACAGGTGTGACCTCAACTCAAACGCCACCGACTAAGTGAAGAGGAACGAATCCTCAAAATTGAATAATGAAAAAGCAGTTGGTTAAAAGGAGTAGTCATAACCAATAAGGTTAAGCCCTCGACCGATTAGTACTCGCTAGCTAAACACGTCACCGTGCTTACACTTTGAGCCTATCAACCTTGTAGTCTTCAAGGGGTCTTACTCTGTAAACAGAAGGGATATCTTATCTTAAGGGCGGCTTCACGCTTAGATGCCTTCAGCGTTTATCCGTTCCGCACATAGCTGCCCAGCTGTGCCACTGGCGTGACAACTGGTGCACCAGAGGTGCGTCCATCCCGGTCCTCTCGTACTAGGGACAGCTCCTTTCAAATATCCTGCGCCCACGACAGATAGGGACCGAACTGTCTCACGACGTTCTGAACCCAGCTCGCGTACCGCTTTAATTGGCGAACAGCCAAACCCTTGGGACCGAATTCAGCCCCAGGATGCGATGAGCCGACATCGAGGTGCCAAACCTCCCCGTCGATGTGGACTCTTGGGGGAGATCAGCCTGTTATCCCCAGGGTAGCTTTTATCCGTTGAGCGACGGCATTTCCATTCACATACCGCCGGATCACTAACTCCAACTTTCGTTACTGCTCGAACCGTCATTCTCGCAGTTAGGCTCGCTTTTGCGTTTACACTCTGACGCATGGTTTCCATCCATGCAGAGCGAACCTTTGAGCGCCTCCGTTACTCTTTAGGAGGCGACCGCCCCAGTCAAACTGCCCACCTAACAATGTCCCCCGACTTGCTTCAAAGCCGCAGGTTAGAATTCCAGCACTCCAAGAGTGGTATCCCAAGGTCGACTCCACACAAGCTGACGCCTGTGCTTCCCAGTCTCCCACCTATCCTGTACGTGAAATACCGAAATCCAATATTAGGCTACAGTAAAGCTCCATGGGGTCTTTCCGTCTAGTCGCGGGTAACCGGCATCTTCACCGGTACTACAATTTCGCCGGGCGGGTTGTTGAGACAGTGCCCAGATCGTTACACCTTTCGTGCGGGTCAGAACTTACCTGACAAGGAATTTCGCTACCTTAGGACCGTTATAGTTACGGCCGCCGTTTACCGGGGCTTCAATTCAATGCTCTCACATCTCCTCTTAACCTTCCGGCACCGGGCAGGTGTCAGCCCCTATACGTCATCTTTCGATTTAGCAGAGACCTGTGTTTTTGCTAAACAGTCGCCTGGGCCTATTCTCTGCGGCTCAATCACTTGAGCACCCCTTATCCCTAAGTTACGGGGTCAACTTGCCGAGTTCCTTAACAACCCTTCTCCCGTTGGCCTTAGAATCTTCTTCCTATCTACCTGTGTCGGTTTGCGGTACGGGCACCTAAGATATTCATACAGCTTTTCTTGTCTCTTTCCATGATGACTTCTCTACTCATTTTCGATCCCTTACGACCGGGTCAACCATCGCCCGGCAACATCACTTCTAAAGCGTCCCTGTACTTAAATCTTTCGGTGGCTACGGAATTTCAACCGTATGTGCATCGGCTACGCGTCTCCGCCTCGCCTTAGCCCCCGGCTTACCCTGAGCGGACGAACCTTCCTCAGGAAACCTTAGATTTTCGGCCATTATGATTCTCACATAATTCTCGCTACTCATTCCGGCATTCTCACTCGAATAAAGTCCACCAGCGCTTCCGCTCTGACTTCACCCCTTATTCGACGCTCTCCTACCACTCTAAATTACTTTAGAATCCCAAGCTTCGGTACATTGTTTAGCCCCGTTGAATTTTCGGCGCAGGGTCACTCGACCAGTGAGCTATTACGCACTCTTTTAATGAGTGGCTGCTTCTAAGCCAACATCCTGGTTGTTTATGCAACCCCACATCCTTTTCCACTTAACAATGTTTAGGGACCTTAGCTGTGGGTCTGGGCTGTTTCCCTTTTGACAATGAGACTTATCTCACATTGTCTGACTCCCGTGAATCAATTATCTGGCATTCTTAGTTTGATAGGGTTCAGTAATCTTTCGACCCCTAGCCCATTCAGTGCTTTACCTCCAGTAATCTTTCACGAGGCTAGCCCTAAAGCTATTTCGGAGAGAACCAGCTATATCCGAGTTCGATTGGAATTTCTCCGCTATCCACACCTCATCACCGGCCTTTTCAACGGACGTGTGTTCGGCCCTCCATGGAGTTTTACCTCCACTTCAGCCTGGACATGGATAGATCACTCGGTTTCGGGTCTATTGCATACGACTTACTCGCCCTATTCAGACTTGCTCTCGCTTCGGCTCCGTGCCTTAAGCACTTAACCTTGCCGCATACAATAACTCGCCGGACCATTCTACAAAAGGTACCCGATCACACTTTGACGTGCTCTCGGTGCTTGTAAGCATAGGGTTTCAGGTTCTTTTTCACTCCCCTCCCGGGGTTCTTTTCACCGTTCCTTCACAGTACTATTCGCTATCGGTCATTAGGTAGTATTTAGGCTTGGAGGATGGTCCCCCCATCTTCCCACGGGGTTTCACGTGTCCCGCGGTACTTTGGATACAGCTCGCTGACTCTCTCTTTCGCTTACGTGACTCTCACACTCTTCGGTACGTTTTCCCACACGTTTCAACTAGAAATTATCAATGCTAAATGCTGTCCGAAACCCCATAAGTATTGCTACCTATGGTTTAGCCTCTTCCGCTTTCGCTCGCCACTACTCACAGAATCTCGGTTGATTTCTCTTCCTCGCCCTACTTAGATGTTTCAGTTCAGGCGGTTCCCCTCATATACCTATTTGATTCAGTATATGATGTATGTGCATACACATACGGATTGCTCCATTCGGAAATCTGCGGATCAATTCATACTTGCTGATCCCCGCAGCTTATCGCAGCTTATCACGTCCTTCATCGGCTCCTAATGCCAAGGCATTCTCCCTACGCTCTTCTTAGCTTAACCATTTTTGAATTATGTCTAATCCTCTTAATTTTTATGCTAATTGCAGGTTTTTTACCCGACTTTAACTTTCGTTATTGTCGTTCATTTTTCCTCATTTGCATTACTTTTGCTTTTCATTATTCAATTTTCAAGTTTCGTTCCTTGCAAGATCTCTCTTGCTGGTGGGCACAAGTGGACTCGAACCACCGACCTCACGCTTATCAGGCGTGCGCTCTAACCACCTGAGCTATGCGCCCATTATGCTTTACATAACGGCACTCAAGCTGTTCGTCTTCCTTCGTCCCTTGGTGGAGATGAGGAGAATCGAACTCCTGACCCCCTGCTTGCAAAGCAGGTGCTCTCCCAGCTGAGCTACACCCCCATATGCAGGGACTAGGTACTCCATTGTGCTGTTTTAAAGATACTGTTTCCAGCATCCTCAAAATTGAACAAAAACTACTTTCTTAAACCTTTGCTGACCGGAGAATTTGTTTATGAGAAGTTTTCTTTTCCTTCTCTGTTCTCCATAGAAAGGAGGTGATCCAGCCGCACCTTCCGATACGGCTACCTTGTTACGACTTC
>ENA-ORNR01000683-ORNR01000683.1-human-gut-metagenome-genome-assembly--contig:-NODE-683-length-32457-cov-3.304333_pt1 | contig 32457 bp, 29 predicted proteins | sample MGYA00242114_ERZ509020 | MGnify/ENA primary metagenome ERZ509020 (study PRJEB26280, sample SAMEA2338758) | human gut metagenome | biome: human gut; feature: human-associated habitat; material: faeces...
GTTCACGTCGCTTTCTTCGGTGCGAGCGCATCACAAGCGCGGTGCAGTGCTCTGGAACGTTGTTGCAGCGGTTGCACCCGGGATCTTGGTAGGTGCCCTCCTTGGGGCCAAAATCTCCAGCCTTCTCCCAACCTTCTGGATTTCTCTCGTCTTCGTCTGTTTTGTCGGCTTTTCCGCTGTCAAGATGTTCATTAATTCCAAACCGGAACCCAAAAGAACTCTTCCGAGAATGGCAGGAATGTTTGGCGCCGGTACCGGCATCGGAGTTGTCTCGGCATTGGTCGGCGCCGGGGGCGGCTTTATTTCCGTCCCTTTCATGGTGTGGTGCAATGTCAAAATGCATAACGCCGTAGGAACCTCTGCCGCCTTGGGATTTCCGATTGCCGCTGCCGGAACGCTCGGCTACATCATTACAGGCTGGGGTGAACCGGACCTCCCACAGTTTCCCATGATGTTGGGCTATATTCATTTGCCTGCCTTGTTGTCTGTTGCTGCGGCAAGCATTTTTACCGCGCCGTTTGGCGCCAAGGTCGCCCACAGCATCGACACGAAACCCTTAAAGCGCATCTTTGCCTGCATGCTCCTGGTCCTTGCCGGCTATATGCTGACGCGCGCCATCAGTTCCCTTTGATTTTTCAACTTCATCTCTTTTCTTCTGCTGTATGTCTGAATTCACTTTGCCTCCTGTTCGTGCCGTAGAACCGGAAACCATTGCGACGCACCTTTTCCATGTCAAGGAGGTCGCACCGCTTGTTCACTGCATTACCAATGACGTTGTGCAGGAGATTACGGCCAACGTTCTGCTTGCGATGGGCGCATCGCCCGCTATGGTCATCGCCTGTGAAGAAGCCGCACACTTTGCTGCAATTTCTTCTTCCGTGCTGATCAATATCGGTACTCCCCGTCCGGATTCGTTGGAAGCCATGCATCTGGCTGCCAAAAGTGCCGTTCGACACAATGTTCCCTGGGTACTGGATCCGGTTGCAGCCGGCGTCATTCCCTGGCGTGACAAAATGATCCAAGGCCTTTTGGCGCTTCACCCGACTGTGATCCGCGGTAACGCCTCAGAGATTTTGGCGCTTGCAGGGATGGGCAAGGGCGGTAAGGGGGTTGACAGTACCGACTCGAGCGATGCCGCTCTTGAAGCGTCCGTCAAACTTGCTCGTGAGTACAACACCATCGTTTGCGTCACCGGCAAAACCGACTACGCCACCGACGGTAAGGAAATTCTTTCGTGTACCGGCGGCTCCCTTAAGGCAACGCTTGTGGTCGGAACCGGCTGCTCCCTGTCAGCCATGGTGGCAGCCTTCGTCGCTCAAACCGAACATCCCCTTGAAGCTGTCATTTCCGCCTGTGCGCTTGCCAAACGTGCCGCACAACAGGCTGCCGGCGTAGCCCGCGGCCCGGGTAGCTTTGCCGTGGCTTACATTGACGCTCTGAACCTTCTTCAAGCCAAGGACTTTTATTGATGCGACAACCCATCGATCTTTCCGTGTATCTGGTACTGGACCCCGATTTATGTGGTGGTGCTCAAGGCATGATCGACACCACGCGCGCGGCGGTACAAAATGGCGCCACATGCGTTCAATTGCGCGCCCCGCATTGGAAAAAGAGAGCATTAGTTGAGTGCGGCCGTGCGCTGAAGTCTGTTCTCGCCGACTTCCATGTTCCTCTGATCATCAACGATCATGCCGATGTATGCCTTGCCGTTGATGCCGAAGGCTTGCACATCGGACAGGACGACTTATCTCCCAGCGATGCTCGCGCCATCATCGGCAATGAAAAGCTCTTGGGACTCTCCGTGTCTAACGAGCAGGAACTTTCGGCAGTGGATGTACGTTTGGTTGATCATCTCGGAATCGGACCGATTTTCTCGACGAGCACCAAACCGGATGCGAGCGATGCGCTTGGCATTGATGGTTTCGCAATACTGGCCTCACGCAAACCCTGTCCTGTTGTTGCCATCGGCAGCGTCAAAGTACCCATTGTTGGCGATTTGATTCGTGCCGGAGCCGATGGGGTTGCTGTTGTTTCTGCTATATGCGGACAAAAGGATCCCGGTGCAGCGACAAAAGATCTGGTTGACGCCGTGCAAATGGCTCGAATCTAGAGCGCAACTAAGCACTCTCACCTAAAATAGGGGTTTGAACCAATATCAGAGGATTTCTCATTGCTATGGCAAAAAGCAAACGAACATCGGTTCGACTAACACTCCAACAGGCAAAACTGATTCTGCTTGCCAAGGCTGTTGAGGAATCCAATGACGCGCATATCAAGTGGACGTCGGCCGATGCCGAAGCCGCAAGCCTTCGGGCCGCCCATACGGTCGGCGAATCCGCCGATGCTGTGAAGCTTTTGACTGAGCGCGCCAAGGTCGTGTTGCGTACGGCTTCTGAACGCGGCGTTAATACGACCATCAGCACTAAGGCTCGCCTGCCTCAATTCTTCTCACCTCTCTTTGTTCTTATGGCCTTCGTGCTCGGCGCCTTGACGGATCGCATTGCAAGTCCTGAGCACATTGTCAATTTGCTCTCACCCCCCTACTGGGGAGTGATCCTCTGGAATATTGTTGTCTACATCGCACTGTTTTGTTGCGCAATCGGCCTGGTCGGAACCGGAACCAATCGATTTGCGTTGCCGTTGCGAAGTAGCCTCAACGCATTCGTTCAAAAGATGAGCTACGGCACATTACGTCGTTCCGGCTTCAAGTCGCACTTCTACAGCGAATGGTCGTCGTTTGTTGCGCCGCTGATTCGCATGAACGTAGCCCATACCTTGCATTTCGCAGCCCTTTTCTTTGCTTTGGGCATCATCGTGAGTCTTCTGGTACGTGGTTTCGGTACATCCTACTGGGTTGGGTGGGAGAGTACATGGCTTGCAGAAAGCCCTGAAAGCGTAAAGGCCTTCATTGACTACACCTACGGCCTCATACCCTCGGTTGGACCTCTTCCGCCCATGCCGGATCTTGCTCAGATAGTAGAAATGCGGGCAGACCGTCTCCCCTATCTCGAAACTCCTGCTTCAGCTGCCCCCTGGCTCATTCGCATGATGCTTCTGATGGGAGTTGTCGTTATTGTTCCTCGCCTGATCTTCGCCTGCTTTGACACGTGGCGAATGGGACGTTTTAAAACACAAATCTCTCTTTCTATTGAATCCCCCTACTACGAAAACATTCTTGTTCAATGCGCACAGGACGCCGTGCTGGGAAACTTGTTGATTGTCACATCGTCAGTGAATCGTACCTTGCGAGATCAAACAACCGCTAACCTCTGCAAGCATTGGGGGAATGCAGAAGATTCTGCAGTTAAGACTGTCGACTTTGACGATGAAGAAGCGAACATTCCCGCTGTTCCTTCAGGTCCTCGAAAGCCAATCGTCCTTATCTGGTTTGACGGCATTGAGACACCGGAAGAGGAAGTGCACGGAGCAGTCATTGAGCGTTTGCGTCAAGCCTATGAATCCAACAATTCTGCCGTTTTTGCAGCACTCCTCGATATGAAAGAGTTTGCCCAACGCTTCGCTTCGATGCCGGCACGCATCAAAGAACGGCAAGAGGCGTGGGAATCTTTAAGCAATTTGCACCAGGTCAAGCTATTTGTGTTGCACGACACTTCCGAGTCTCAACTACAGGTCATCAAGAAAGTTCGAGCCTGGGCAGCCCCGCGAATTTCATCTGATCAAACCGTCCATGTGACTGACAATAAGGAAAACAACAATGAGCAATGATCCGATGCGAATTCATTTGAGTTTGGTCAGTCATACCAACATTGGGAAAACGACGCTGGCACGTACGTTGCTCGGCCGCGACATCGGTGAGGTTGCTGACCGTGCCCATGTCACTGAAACAACCGATGACTATGTACTAGCTCGTACCCCTGAAGGATGTGAACTCATTCTTTGGGATACACCGGGGTTTGGCAATTCTGTCGCTCTCGCCAAACGTCTGGAAGGGAGAGCTAATCCTGTAGGTTGGTTTTTGTCCGAGGTTTGGGATCGTGTCGCAAACAGATCTCTCTGGCTAAACCAGAAAGCACTTAAACACGTTAAAGAAATATCGAGCATTGTGCTCTACCTTGTCAATGCGACTGAGCTACCTGATTCTGCTCCATACGTAAGTGCAGAAATGCGAATTCTTGAGTGGGTTGGCAAACCTGTAATTGTTTTGCTTAATCAGATGGGAGAACCAAAAGCACCAGAGGCAGAGCAAGCTGATGTAAATCGTTGGAAAGATGCGATGTCGGCATATCCGATTGTGAGTTCAGTGCTTCCTATGGATGCCTTCGCTCGATGCTGGGTACAGGAATTCGCATTATTTGATGCTATCGCAGAGGCACTCCCAGAAGAACTTCAAGCAACATTCGACCCCCTGAGGGAAGTTTGGTCGAGAAAGCGCAGAGCGGCATATAACGCCAGTATTCACGCAATGGCTCACTATCTCGAGAAACTCGCCAATGATCACGAGATCGTTGAAAGCGCATCGGTTATAGATCAGATCAAATTTCTTGGTAAACGGCTCGGCCTTTTTAAAAATGAAACAGTCCAAGACCCTCTCTGTGCGGCTCAAACAGCCCTTGCATCTCGAGCTGCTGATGAGTTCTGTTCCTTAACAGATAAATTGATAACCATCAATTCGCTGAAAGGAAAAGGAGTGCGAAAAGAGATATTACGGCGTATGCAGTCCGACTGGAAGATCACTTGTGTAGTTCCGCTAGCACCAGCTGCAGTTGCTGGAGCTATTGGCACTGGGGCAGCTGGAGGTCTAGCTACCGATCTTGCATCAGGAGGCTTATCGCTAGGGCTAGGCACAGTGATTGGTACTGTTGTAGGAGCGTTTGGAGGAGCAGGCCTCGCGATTGCGTATAACCATACAAAATCGGCTAGAGGCACAACTGTGTCATGGTCCTTAAACGCTTTAAATAGATTTTTCTCAGATGCTATTCTTCTGTACCTTTCTATAGCACATTTTGGGAGAGGAAGAGGAAATTGGGAAGGGAATATTCATCCCAACTACTCGATAAAATCTTTAAACAATATAGAATATATAAAAAATAAGAACTTTAGAAATGCAATTAACGACATTGATCTTATTGTTCGAAATACGTTAAGCGAAATGCATCCTCAAGCAAAGTTCTAATCACTATATCTAAAAAAATAAATTTATTCTCAAATAAGAAAAACACTGTCGCAATAGACTCAATCTTTATGGTTAAATCGCTCCCCCTAGTATCTATCATTATCACCTCATACAATAAAGAGAAATTCATTATTGAATCTATAAATAGTGCCTTAAATCAGTCATATCAGAACATCGAAATTATCATTGTTGATGACGCATCCAATGATTGCTCTTTGAAGACAATACTTGAATTCATTAAAAATGAATCAAATTGTAGTCTGATTTGCAATTCCACAAATCAAGGAGTTGTTTTCAGCCGAAATATTGGTATTAGCAATTCCAAAGGAAAATACATCCTTCCCCTAGATGGGGATGACATCATTGCCAATAACTATATAAAGATAGCAGTTGACTATATGGAGTCCCATGAGAGTTGCGGCATCTGTTACTGTGAAGCCGTCAAATTTGAAAGCTCCTCGTCATATGAAAAATGGAATCTTCCAGAATGTTGTCTTGAAACTATGTTTTTAAGAAACTGCATCTTTTGCACTGCTCTCTTCAGAAGATCAGACTACAATAGAATAGGCGGATATGATTCAGACTTTTATTTTGGATTTGAAGATTGGAATTTTTGGCTTAAAATTTTAGAATTGAACAGATCAACATACAAAATTCCACAAATTCTATTTTATTACAGAAAAGGATCAAACGAACGATCCAACATAGCAAACAAAAACCTAAAAAAAGCCATTCAGCTTATATATCAAAAGAATCAATGGATACTTCAAAGGCCTGAAGTCTTACAAAAAATCGCAACATACGTAGTCAATTACGAATCTCAGGAAAAAAAACACTTAAAAATAATTCATAAACAGCGAAAATTTTTAATAATCACATACATAATTTTATTCATATTATTAGCCGATTTAATATATATCAACTATCTATAAAGATATAGCTTATGCGACAGAAAAAGATACTTATCGATATAGTTCTGAACTGCTCACAGCCCTTCCCGAGCGCGGTAGTGCCTTGCGTCGGGGGGGGGTAAGATTGATGCATTGCGATCGATTGGAGTGATTTTTAGTATAGACTCATGTGGCAATAACCTGTCATGACGTGTAAGTACAAGGGGAGACCTGATAAATATACAAAGCAGTTAAAATCCGACTTGCCCTCTAGACCATACAAGCAGTGCGGAGGTTAATCCTGCACTAATGTCAAATAAAGTTTTCAATATTGCGTATCGCCCCACGGTTGGTCGACAGCGAATTTCATCAACTTGATTTACTCTGATCATTCCTGAAGGGCTCCTATATTGGACTCTTTTACGAATGATCCCCCAGTTTTTCGACATTTGATCTTTCCTACTTTTAGGGGGGGGGAAAGATATCATTCTCAAAGTGAAAATTTACGCGTGTGTCTGAAACTTGGGCATGAGAGTGAAGGAATCATATCCAACTATTTGTACTGCTTTTGTAGAAAATCAAGATTCATGCTAGAGAAAACATTTGGCACGCATCTAAGCTGGATGATTGCAATCAACCTTTGTCCTATCGATAAACTCAAATAATTGCACAAACAAACTAATGGAGAAAATGTACACAATTCTCTCGAAATTGTAATTTTGTTGAATTTAAAAAGCAAACCAACCACTGGCGGTCTGGAAACTATTAGACTTCTTGTTAACAACTCAATAGTCTCAAATCAAACTCCAGCAAAATATGCGACCATAAATAACCAGGAGCCATTAGGTATTACCTGTATTTTTATAACCTTTTTGTGATTCTATGTTTCATATATCTTACATTCGCACGAAGCTTTTGTAGTATACCGAAATGAAAAATACTTCAGAACTAACTATTCTCTTGCCCGTCTTTAATGGGGAAATCGATCAAATCAATTTAGCCGTCCAATCAATACTAGATCAGACTTATAGAAATTTTGATATCATAATCATAGATGATGGTTCAGATAGCCCTGTAGCTGATTTTTTGTTAAGCTTGAAAAATAAAGATGCAAGAATTTCATTGGTGAGAAATGAAATTAACATTGGGCTAAGCCGATCTCTCAACAAATGTATAGCGAATTGTGATACAAAGTATATAGCAAGGATGGATGCCGACGATTGGAGCTTTCCTTTTCGATTAGAGTATCAGATGCAATTTTTAAAAACTCATCCAAATATTAGTGTTCTAGGAACTGAGGCTATTTTTATGGATGAGGATAGGAAACTTACTAGATTGAATGTGAAATCGCATAAGGATATTTGTTGTTGCTTACCTTTTTTTTGCTGTATAGCACACCCTACTGTTATCTTTCAGAAATCAGCAATTGATAAAGTCGGAGGATATCCAATTAAAAAGGCAGCACAAGACTACGCTCTATGGGCAAAGATTGCTTTTTGTTCTGACCTAGAGATGGCCATTTTACCAAAAGTATGCCTAAAATATCGACGGTCTATAAGCCAAATAAAATATGGCAACAAGCAACAGGAAAGCGCACTTGAAACACGAAATTTCATAGCAAAATCTATTGGCATTCAAAATCCTGTCCTTTGGAATTCTGATTTAACTTTCGAAACTTATCGTTTAGCACAACAGCAGATAAATAAATTATACGATGAATTATATCGAAGGTTGGCAGGAATGACATTCTTTCATACAATATAACTGAAGCTAAGTTAAATCTTCTTATTAATGCATTCAAGAAAGGGATTGTTCGTGGCATTAAATACACTTTAATGAAGAAATATACAAGATTACAACTTTCTTATTATAAGCGTCGAGCATTTAGCAAATAATCAAGACTTGTGCGCAGACTAGATATTTTTTGGAGCAGCTAACCATTGGTATCTATCCTTAAGAATCAGTTAAAACAACTTCACGACATTTAGTTTTTTTCAATATTTCAGCACCTATTATTTCGGTTACATCTGACCGTTGCTGGACACATGTATCGATCTTACCTCACTAAATATCCCGGGGGGGGGCAAACACCGATATTGACAACTTTGCTACTTCCTAAAACTCCCAAAGTCAGTCATATGTGAATATCGAAACACTTAAAATCTGTCCTCTGCTGTGGAGACAGCAAAAGATCTTATTATTGCATCTTTTATTGTTGACCAATACAATTGGCAGTTGTTCATTTATCGAATTTAGCAAATTTGTCAAGGCTTATCTAATAGTCTTAACTATCTCAGGCAATAGCCCTACATCATTCGACAGCTTACGCACATATAAGTTATTTTTGACCATTCTGAGATTCAACTCTTATTTTATCGCCTTTCTTTTTTTATTGTATTCCAAGCACAATAATCTTAAATAGATTAGAAGGGAATCATGGACGAAACAAATTTCGAAGTTTATACATTTGGGCAATCCGACCCTAATGAAAACTTAGCGATAAGATTTTTCAAAGCAAAGACAATCAAACTTAACAACATATCCATATTTAAAATATTAACATGCAAAACAAAATTTGCATCCGCACCTGTATTGAATTTAGCTGACTCACCAATAAACATTATTAAAAGGAAGCTAATTAAAATCCTTGGTCTCACCATCGAGAAAGACATTGAAAAAAAGAGTCTTGAAGAAATTCAAATTGTAAATCACGGTGGTATGGTACTTTTTTGTCCTGGAAAGGTTGCTAGCGAAATTTATTCTATTCACTGTCCACAAATGAAAACAGTAGAAATTTATTCCAAATTCAACCACGATGCTTTGCATATATCTAACCCCATAAATATTGATAATTCTCCAGGCATAACTGTATTTATAAATCCTCCCTCATCAAACTTACTGCTAATCTATCGTAAATTGCATCCAAATAAAAAAATCATAGTCCGACTTCATGATTGGATCGGATATGAAAATTCCGATTTGCATTCTTTAGCACAAGAATTAAATAAGCTACGTCATAACAAGATTATTGACAATATCGAAAGCTACAGTAGAAAAGATTCAGCTTATCTTAATGCTATTTATAGACCTAATGGTGCAAATGGATGTTATCTGTCATCTATCGATCCGAAATTCCGCTCGTCATTAGTTATATTTTTAGGCACCTCCAGTAACGCAAATAATAATTTCAATAGAGCTAAAACTCTAAAACTATTGAAAAGCGATCTTAAATCTATATATCCTACCATAGGTAACTGGATTCGCATGAGTGCCCCTAAAAATTTAAAAAATAGAATTTCGTATGCTCGTTATTTAGCCCAATCTGCAACAGCTGAAGTTTTTATAGATTTGGTCCGCATCAATTATAATGAAGGATTTTCATTTAGAATTCCCGAAGCCTTATTTCTAAATAGAAAAATAATTACAGATCGAGCAGATATAATTGAAGAAAAATTTTTTTCCAGTGAAAGAGTCTATATTATTGGCGCTGAAAATAAGTACAACTTGAAAACCTTCTTAGAAATCCCAACCCCTCCCGCACTTCCAAGAAGAATTTTAAATTTATTCGACTCAACTCTCTGGTGGACTAAAGATGATCCTTATATAAACTGAGAAACTCTTCAGATCTACTCTTAAATCTCCAAAATCTGGTAGTCCCTGATAAAAGTTTTTTATTCTTTCACACTTCGTTTTATGATTGTTCCAACATATCACAACAACGTTACCATCTATAAAAGTTTAGTTTGTTTTAGCATACAGGTGGATATTCTTTGTGCTGCTCACTGTACTGACCTGTCCTCCGAATTAGCGTTTAGGTACATCTTTTAGGTACATTTTTCACCTATTTTTTTGATTTTGAATGGAAAATAGCTTGACGCCGCTTCAGATTCTTTTCGATAGAACACTTATTAGGGTTCGTTGTTTTGACGTTGAAGAATGACTGAAAAGCCAAACTATGTTACTTCCTACCAAAAGCCGAAAAATACGGAGATCAAGAAAGTCGGAAATAACGGATACGTCTAGGAACGCTTCCGCAAATACGATCCAGCAATCAAGCGCAGCTGCAAGGTTTCCGGCAAGTGTCTGGGCAAGCTCACCCTTCAGGGGCTGGTGCCAACACAGCGTCGACTCGTGAAGGAATCGGATCAGAGGACGACAAAAGTTTCAGACGTGGCTGAACCCAGGGCTGTCTTGTTCTTTTGGGATTGGTCGGTTTCACTGCGCGAGCGCCCAAAGGAATTCTTTCCGGATATTTGGCAAACGATTTATGCGGCGGCCATTTTGCGCGCCATCAAGGAGCCACGTTTCCGCCGCCTGCAGGTGCATTATGAAACGAGCCTTCTGGCGCACCTTCTGCCCAACCTCTCTTTCGATGCCCCCAGCAACGATGTTTTCCTCCTTTTCGATGGACATCGACTGATCACTTCCTCCAAAACAATGGCATTGGCAGAACTGGGGTATGACTCGAAAAGACGTGTCAAGCCGCAAGTCAATTTGCTCTATGTCTACCGCCTTTCCTCCGATGCCAGCGCTCGGATGTATTACAAGCAATTTCTCGGCAGCCCCCTGACGTCAGTGCGTTTGCCAACATACTCAACGAATGCGGCATCTCCAGCAAGAAGTACACGTTGATCGCCAATAAAGGCTTTGCCGCCGAAGAGCAATTCGAAGCATTGACCGAAAAAGAACTTTCTTACGTTATTCCGATCAAACGAGGCAGCAAAGCTCGTAACCGCTTATTTGCCACTGACACCGCAAAGCTACTCTGATCTTTTCTCCTATAACAGACGAGCTATACAGGCATTCAAAAGCGAAGAAGACGGCTTCAATGTCTTTGTCTACTACGATGCACAACTGTACGCAATAAATTGGTAGATGCCGCAGAACGTGCAGAGCAGAAAACCGAAGGGAAGGTCTGTCAAACGGCATTTGAAAGTACCGCAGTTGCGGCGTAAAACAGTACTGTCCCCCTTATCGTTGTTGAGATGCCGGTAGACCGCTCAGAATCACACCAGAGCCTGCTACAGGGGATGGCCATCCCGCAAGGCCTGTCAAGGAAGCGAGGATTAAATGGAGGTACCCCGCGCTTGCGGGCGAGGAAGAGGTCGTTTATGCCGCAACACCTGACAGACCGAAGAGTGGCGTAGCCTTGGGCTGGGGAGAATGTAGGTAGCGGCGACACGCCGCGGAGTTCCTTTCCTCGAGCCTTCCGCCGGCGTGGACGGTGGTTCGGGGGCGGAGCCCCTGAGTTCTTTCACACTCTCTCTAACTGCTCTAAGTTTGCCGTTGCGGTACTTTCTGACGCCTCCTAACAAGGACAGTACGGTACAACGTGAGTTGCGCAGACACCGGAAGGGAAAAGACAGACTCAGTGACAGACAGCTCAGTGAACTGCAACCCCAGAATCTGAAGCAGGTTCTTGAGTCAGCCCCGGAGATGGGGACGATGTCAATTTGGACAAATCGTCTAGACCTAAACAGTCATCAGGTTTACCGACCTATATGCAACGTCAAGCGATCGAGAAGTTGTACAGAATGTACGGCGCCAATATGGACTTTGATGCTTCCTACATGAGCGATCGAACAAGTCAGGAAGCATGGTTGTTCCTAAATCACCTGTCCACCACGATCGCCATGGAATGCATTGCCGATATGGCACGGCTCGGAAAAGACAACACATGTCGTTTGAAGACTTGCGGCAAACTCTTGGAAAAATCATGACCAGTCAAGTCAATGGCAATGACAATGACAATGGATGTTGGCTCCCATCAAGAAATCCGTCCAAGAACTCATTTCAAAACCCGACTTCCAAATCGACTCACTTGATCTGGATGCGACCACTCGAACCAGCGGTACGTCTGACGTACCTGAATTTCTATCGTTACAGCCTAAAAACTGTTGCGAATTAGGTTAGGACCTGGTTCATTTTGTTTGGAATCACACAAAAGGTTCCGCCTGTTGATTTTTATGCGTATCTGATTGAGTGATTTGAACCTCTCGTAAAATAGTGCCGTCTGATCGGACCGTCCCAATTCTTTTTGCAGGAATTCCGGCAAGAACAGAATTATCCGGGAAGCTCTGGGTAACTACCGAATTAGCACCAATAACACAATTATCGCCTATGACAATCTGGCCTATTATAACGGCTCCAGCATAAATTCGAACATTTCTGCCTATTGTCGGATAGGTAAGATTGTCTAAAGATTTTGCCCCAATGGTAACATTCTGCCATATAAGAGTGTTATCTCCGATTTTTGCATGTCGAGAAATAACTATGCCAACCGGATGATGAAAATCGATCCCCCTCTTCTTCAAATCTTGTATATCTAGTCCAATATCACAAGAGGTTATAAACCTTGGGTCAATCCCCCCTCCCCGGGTTAACTTCTTGTAGGTGTGGAATGAGGCCTTCAAAGCTCGCAGTCTTTGTCTCACAATTTTAGAAAGTCTCGTTAGCTTCTTCTTGATCCAAGTCATAAAGCTCCTCTGTAGCGGACATCTTAGTTCCATTAAATGAGCAAAATTGGTTCTCTGTTTTAGACTTTCAAACTATCGTAACTCTAGCACTAATTCGAGGAGCGAATTATAAACCAGCATCTGTTGTTTGCTATTCCTCGACAGCGACAGTCTATGCTACTTTGTGCGACTAGTGTCCAAGTTTTCAGGCTACAGATAGCGGGTACCTGCTTATTTTTGTATTGAGTGTAGGTTGCAGAGTCTTTGAGTTAGACATGCATGGGAAGGGGACGTAAGTTAGGATGCTGCATGCTCAAGATATCTTTGAGGGTTAGAAGCACGGAAGCGAGTTTGTCGCCCCTATTTCAATCATTACTACTCGAGAGAGGATGACCTCCGGTCGGCTACCTAGATCAAAATACGTTATGCAATTTCATGGTCACCCTCAAAAGTTACCTGTACTACCGTAAGTCTCCGCGCTAGCGACAGCCCATTATCTGTGGACTACATCGGTCGTGTGAACGCTTCGAAAGAGAGCGATTTCAAAGAAGTTATAGTTAGAGGAAGCAAGATTATTATATAATAAAGCCAATATGCAGAATATTAATTTCCATTTTCTAAGAATACAAGGATTGAAATATGTTTCAAAAGAAAATTAAAATAGCGATTGTTTTGCCTGTTTATAACGTTTCTAAGTATTTAAGAGAGTGTCTAGACTCTATTTTAAAACAAACTTTTGACAATTTCACAATATTTGCTGTGGATGATGGGTCAACTGATAACTCGGGTGATATCTTAGATGAATATGCCCTGAGAGATACTAGAGTTATTGCTTTCCATAGAAATAATGCGGGCCTAGCTGCGACGAGAAATTTTGCGCTCGATATTATCGAAAAGGAAACAATTTATGAATTTATTTCATTTGTTGATAGCGATGACATTTTGGATGCCGATTTTCTAATGTTGCATTTAAGCAACATCCAAAAAGCTAAAGCAGATATGTCTGTGTCTGGATTTGTTAAATTGGCAGAAAATGGTGAGGTTCGTAGACAGCACGATCTCCTTACGGAACGCGTATTTAATGGCGAAGAATATATTAATGTAATCTTTTCAAAGAATGAGTGGAGTAATGCATGCGGCGCTGGAGGTATGGTTTGGAAGCAGCTGTACAGAGCAAAAGCAATTCATTCGTTGCGATTTCCTGAGGATCGATTGATACTTGAAGATGAACTATTTAATGTCATGGTGGCTCAACGCGTGAATACTATTATTTACTTCCCCAATACTTTGTATTATTACAGGCAAAATAAATCTTCTCTATGTAGAGATTGCAATTTTCAAACGAGAAGATTAAACGGAAGAAAGCTTTGCTTAGAGAATAGCAAAGCACTTCCATCAGCTGCTCAACTGGTTATTTTTACAGCATACATCGAATCGATACTTTCTTTAATGAAAAGCGGCGAATCACATTTCAATTTGAGACCCTTTAAAGAACAAGTTCTATCCGCTTATAGTTCTGGCGCCCTTGGTAAGAAAACATGCTGGACCTTTTATTTGTTTTGTGATCATTTAATTTGTTCAAAGATTTATCTCTGTGCAAGAGCGTTATTGAGGAAAGTTCGATCAATTCTAGGATTAAGGGTGTAATGTTTGCAAAGTCTCACGCATTTGCACGCTGATTCTCATGCATCCGGACAGTGATTTCGATGTCGACGACTGGCGAAGCGTGGTCGTCTCGAGTGTATCCTTGCTTTTGTGGCTTCTACCTCTCTAACCCAGCCGGCGTTCGATCAGCCGCTTATGTCGTTATACAACGGGTAGTGGGTGGCTCAGTGCGCCAGCTGGGGCATTCTAAGCAATCAGAGCGAGTACTGGTAGGTCGTTATTGCTATTCAGCCGCGCGGAGCGCGCCCCGAACCACAGCTGTTGAGACTCAAGATTCGAGAGATGCCTACAAGCCTTCCTCCTTAAGGCTTCAGCTTCTTCCCATAGGGATCTTCCAGTGCGCCGCACCCTGTTCGGCTTCGCATAGACGGGCCCTCCAAATTCCGGCGCCAAGCTCGATGAATGAGCCTGTCCAGAATGGAATCACTAAACGACACGTCCCCGATACAGCTCGCCCAGACATCTACTGGGAACACGCTTGTAACGATTACGCTTTTGCCTCCTTCGCGCGTTCTCTCATTTATGATTTCCAGCAGGTCAGCACGTTGGTTCGCCGTTAAGCCGCCCAGGCCGGATTCATCAATCATCAGCAGGTGATACCTGTTCAGTTGTTTCTTCTTACTTGTTCGCAACGTAGTATTGGAAGCACTTTCGGCGTATTCGAGCAAGAGCTCGTTGACGCGTTAATACTTTGCTCTAAAGCCTGCTCGGATTGCGGCATTCATCAACGCGCCGGCCATCCAAGGTTTGCCGCTGACGGTGGCGCCTGTGATGACGCAGTGCTCGCCATGGCGAATCCAATCGCAACTGGCCAGTCGTTCAATCAATCCGCGGTTCAGATTGCGGTCAGGCGCGTACAAAGTATTCTCAATACGCGCGTACAGGTAGAAGCATGCTGATTTTTTGATCCGTGTTGCGACCTTTCTCGTTTGCCTTCGAGCCGCTCCGCTCATGAGACATTCATATAACAAATCCACCGGATCTAAGCTTCGATAATTCTGAAGCTTGACAAGTTCCAGAGCTTTCATCAGGATGCCGCCGGCGCACAGCTCAAAGCAAACATCTTTGAGATCCATTACCGATCGACTCATCATTCACCCCCTCATCGGTAGTTGTTTCGGATATTGGCGTGAGTCGGAGACAAATAGTCGACCGCGCCCCTTTGATCGTTTCCAATGTTGGGCTCCCGGTTGTTTCCTTTGGCCCAAATGATCTGCTCACATCTTTTGCGCGTTTCTTGATAGGTGACGTTGCCGTACTCGAGGCGAGTGCTCAGAGCCTGGTAGATGACAGAGACTGGGTAAAGCTTGAAGAGCCTCATTAAGGCATTGCAAGCTCGGCCGCAAGGAAAGTTGGTTTTTCCTTTTTTTAGATGCCGCACCAGACGATCGGCAAAGTCTTCCGGCAACCCCGCCTTGACAAACTCGGCAACCCATTCGCGAGGTTGGCGTCGGTATTTCCTTTCCGCGTCAGTCTGGTGTTCCGTCAATAGGTGGTTCTTGTTGCCCTGCTCATTCTTGTATCACTTGTGCTCGGCGATTTTGACCCACGAATCCAGGTCATAGATGTAGACCTTGTCATCGGTGATCGTCACGGAAACGCGCTTGCCGGTGTACTCCGGCGGCGTGCTGTAGCGATGACCATCACCTGATATGCGAACGCAATGGCCACGATCAACGACAAGGACGCGGATATCCAATGGACTGAAAGCTTGGCGCGGTAGGCGGCCAAGGTACTCGCGTTCTTCATCCTCAAACATTTGCCTGCGGGCGCTTGACCTTTCTGTTGCAGTAAACGGCGCGTCGATAAGCTCTTCGAGTTTCGCTTTTACCTGTTCGTTGAGGTGATCGAGATCGCGCGCCATCGGGGTACGCTCCAGCTCCATCGCAGCAATGATCTGTCTCTGTGCGAGCCCTACACCGGCCTCGACTCGGTTTTTCTGCTTGGGACGACGGGGCTGACACGCCCTCGGCTCGATGTCATAGTGGTTGCACAGGGAGCACTCCGTCTGCTGCACGTCGCCCTCGTACCAGCTCGAGTGCTTGACGAGTGCCTTTGCATTGTCCATGACGAGGACCTGCGGCGTGCCGCCGAAGTTTTCGAGAGCGTGAACGATGCCGGAGATCCAACTCTGTTGCTTCTCATTGGGAAAAGCCTCAGCGTAAGTGAGGTTGCTGTACGGTAACACTGCAATGAACAACCGCGCACGGTGTTCGTCACAGTTCGGATCAATCCACTTGAGGTTGTCGCCGGCGAAGTCAATTTCCATGCACTCACCGGGGATGACTTGGACGTTGCCGTTGGGTACGCCAACGTACGATCCAAGGCCGTTGACTTGCCGCCACTCTGCGTAAAGGCGACAAAAGGAAGTGTAGGTGTATGCGCGTCTGACGACTTGTGACTTATAGGCGTCTTACAGCAATTTGAGCGTGACATTCCGACTGGCCAGTTTTTTGTGAACTTCTACCCAGTCTGGTTCTTGGTACGCCTTCGTTGTCGGCGGGTAAAAAGTCTCCAATAGCGGCGTGTCTGGCAATTGGAGTAGCTCAGCCACTTTGGCGCTGCTACTGTGCGATAGCAGCGTTTGAAAAAGGTGGCTTACCGAGGATTGGGAAATCCCCAACTTCTGAGCGGTGACGCGTATTGAAAGACCGTCCTGCATGCAGCCAAGCAGCTGCCGCAGGAGGGAAACTGGAAAGTTGTTCATAAGTCCTCCGGTTGGTTAAACAGAGGACTTGGTCTATCACTTCCAGGTGTCCGAATGTTTAGGATTGTCCCTTAGCCGGCTGTCCAAGTGTGTGAGATTTTGGGTGTCTAAATGTTTGAGAAGCATCGTGCGAATGCTCGAGAGTCCTCATTTGATTTGCATCAATACCTGAAGTTATCTCAAACAATATCCGTCAAGGTATTGAAGCAGTTCCTTGCGAGTTAAATGCCTTTGCCGGCACCAACATCCATGCCGAATAGGCCGGCGGCGATCAGCGAAAGTCTTTCGTAACCTGCCCATATGTTGACGGGGGGGGGCGATCAGGGCGATACAACCGGTGTTAAAGTTGAAGCTCATGCCGACCTCCGTGTAGCCGCTACCATCTGAAGAGCCAGAGCTTCGGGATGTTCGGTGTTGAACTCAACCTCAATGCCGTAAGGCAAACCGCTTGCGAAACAGCTGCTTTGTACTGTAATGACGGACTTCTGAAGGCATCAAGTCGTATGTTTACGCTCTTCGGTTCCGATCCTGAAAAGCGGTGAGCATCTGCTGGTCGATCTCTGCGACGCGAATACCGCCGTCCTGCTCATCAATTGCCTAACTAGCGACAATCGTAATTTCTTGGTTGATTGTCGGAACTGCTGTCAATTCATCGTCGAATGCGAGATCTACGTCTACCTTCTCCAGGATGCTGATGTTGCGATACGAGGTGAATTTGGCAGGAAACGGCTTGTCACTCGGCCATAGACTGGGCAATACATGCTTGAAGAAATAGCCCTCTGAGACTGAACAGGCTTGCCATTGACGGGAAATTCGATGCAATAAGCGGATGTCATTGAAAAACATGGTGAGCAACAGAAAACCAAATTGCGATACTTGTATTTTTCGGTGTCCTTTTGCTCCAGTCGAAAACATTTAGGGCGCTTACGATAGGCGCAGTCCACATAAATGGTATTTTTCAACAAGGAAGCCCAAAAGAAGAAGAACGCCATACCACGCTATTTCCAAGCCGTTCCGCTGGAAGCGACCTCATGCATTTGCTGGTAGTTTTATCAGCTGCTTACCTTAATATGTCATCAAACATTTAAAAATCCATGCACAAAATGCTTTCCTTACTATTCATTCTCCCCTTTCGATTTATTCCATTTCCACCTAAAGTACTAAATTTCGACTCAAAAAAATATTCCTCTACTGAAGGATACAATCTTTCAGCAATATATTTAAATTCACAAGCCGATAAACCATTGCTGGATTTAGCCGTGGGGAAAGTTATTACCAAACGTAAACCACGCTCAGCACAAGAAGTAATCAAATCCAACGCAGCGTTATGCGCAGATGATCGTCGGCTAAATTCAGAGGCAGGACGAGAACTCAATGCAGGATATCTTCCAGCTCCAGTGACTGGAACAGCGCCCCCCTTAGCCAAAGTTTCAAGAACGTGATAAAAACGACTGTATTGAACATCCGAGTATGGAGGATCTGCAAAAACCATATCTCCTGGACTAAGCAAATTTAGACATTCATGATAATCGCCATTGACTACCCAGCCTTTTTTTCGGGCACACAGATTGGATATCTCCTCGGCTGAGGAGCTCACGACCTTCCAAACATCACGTTTCCACGCTTCTTTGATATACCTAATCGAGGCCATTGTTGGTTGGAATGGTTGTGCGGTATGCCCTGGGGATGCCACACATTTACTTGCAGCATCAATCAACGCAGCAAGAAAAACGTTCTTCAGAACAGGTTCCTCAGGTACAGTTGCCCTTAAAGCATCCAAAATCAATGCCTGGAGAGGGGAAAAATAGTAACCTCCGTAGGCACAGGTAACACCAAAATTATGCGAATTTTCAAGCTTAGAAAAAACCTCAGAGCAAAAATTCCTGCACCTTTTTACATATGCAATCATCTCTGTTTGGTTGTCTGTTGTTTGCAAAAAACCTTTCATTCCCCAAGGAAATAGGTTAACAACTTCCTCTAATTCGTATTTAGCGCGCCCAAACCATTGCTCAATTTTTATTTCTGAGTCCTTAACAATTTCTGTCCGCTCCACAACAGCAGCGCTTCGTATAGCAGCATATAATTGCAGGTCACCTGCCACGACTTTGATTGGCGCTCTAGTAGCTAAGTACCACGAAACAGCCCCAGAACCACAAAATGGGTCTGCAAAAGCATTTACACCTTCAAGTCGTTGACTTAGAATCTCCCACAAAAAAGGCAACATCTTGCCCTTATGTCCCATATATTTCATAGGTCTAAACCCCAAGCGAGGCATGCTATTGGTCTAGAGAGCAAATTTTTACTACACAAATCTTTCGACTCCTGAGTCAGTTGTTGGATCGCATCTTCAACCCTATATATCACATCTGAAATTTCCGACTCATCGCAGAAATCATTAAGAAACATATTCCTCAACCAATTATTTATCCATTTTTTTATATTTTCATTCCCATTAGCATTGGTAACCACTGCTAGTGTCGCAATACGCAAAAGAATGAGACAACGGCTAAGCATGTTCTTAGGGTTACTTACCTGCTTTTCTGCGTAATTAAAAATAGTTAAACACTCATCAGTTTTAAAAAAGTTCCTTACGATATCACTCCCAATTTGAGCGCGGGTTAAAATTTCATCTGTCTGCGCCAACTTTATACTTTTACCTAATATATATTTAATTAAGGCAACATCAAACATCCATATTGTGTTTGATTTTGGCAAAAGCAATTTCCAAACTTCACAAACAAATTCACAAGGATCCTCTAGCTTTTCTTGTACATTCTCGCTTGCAAGAGATATGCCATAACTTGAGGTATTTCTCGCACGATGATCAATTGAAGCACCTGAACACAAATCAACACCCCAATTCGTGGAAAGCCGCACAGACACAGAAGACATACTACGAACAGTTTGGTAAATATCTTGTAATGTGCAAAATTCAGTCAATTTGATATTTGATGCTAATAATTTCTCTACCTTTACTGTTCTTATCCAATCATTCCAAAATTCCCATACAAACTGATGCATGCGAACAGGCTTTGCTTCCCTTTGAATATCTCCATCTCGCTTCAAGTAGTATAAGTTATCGTACTGAGTATTGACTCCCATCCAAGCCAACAGTGACAGCACAGCACGCAGCTCTCCGTAATAGGCTAAATGCTTTGTTTGTGCAAGCTCATTCCGCATCAGGCAACTCAAAGCACTCGAAAAATTCGTCCATCCTTCAAGCAAATGCACAAGCTGTCCCGCAGCTACTCTCTCACTATGAGTACAGGACTCATCGGCTAACGATGGCAAAAGGTATTTGCTATCGCGGGCCATGTTTTCCATAGTAAGGGAAAGGGATGTCCCATCTGCATCGCGAAGTATGCTCTGTACTAGCTCTCTGTAACTAACCACTTTTAATTACTCAATTCGAGATCAATAGCAACCTGACTAACAGATTTATACTGACTATCTTTTAAGTGCGCTATAACATCATTTTTTAGCAAAGTATATCCAGACCCTCCTCGATAAGCTGCCTTTTGTTTTCTTTCATCTTCAGTGAGATTGAGTGCACCAGAAGTACGCCAGTCGAATAAATTTACCAAACTGTCCGCAAGTTCTGTCAAAAAAACATCGATCTTTTCATTTTCTTCTAGGTCTTTTAGAGCTAACTCTATATTAAACTCATCAGGAGCAGCCGCATACTCTTTGATTTGCCAACTAGAAAAATCAAGATCTTCCCATTTTTTTATACAAAAAATATTAAAAATATTATGTATGGCATTAACCCCTTGATCAGTAGCTAACAGCGAAACAGGGGAAGCAAGCAATGCTGGCAAATCTCTCCCTTCGACCTCTTTTTTATTATTCGTTGAATCACCTCTTTGGTATTTAGCAGCATCATCTTCGCTTATTTTTGATGCACAAATTTTTATTTTGTTCCAACACTGGATTAGGAATGCTGCTTGTTGCGCCCGCTTCCATGACACAACATATCGACCACGTGGCAAGACTATCGAACTAAATAATCCTCCTAAATTTTTTTTATTTATCGCATTTTTAAGGAAGCTACTGGCTAAAGAACGAATAAATGCAGCATTAGATACGTGCCCTTCAACACGATTTCCAAATAGCTCTATTCTATCTCGCCAAGGACTATCAGGATGTCGCCACATTATATCCGTTAACTCTTGAGCTCGATGATCTCTATATATTCTTCCTCCTTCTTTATTCTCAAGCCATTCCTCACTTCGTAACTCTGGATATAAATCATACGCCAAGCTAGGATTTATTCTCTTAGGCTCTACGTTAATTACCCAAAATAAATATGCCTGCCAAGATTGCGATAGTCCAACAAAAATCACAACAGGCACTTGATAATCAGGAGAAAAATTTTCAATCTCATCAATCGCGAATACTCTATGCTGTCCATCGATAATTTCTATTGGCTTAACCTCAACCTCAGATAGATCCGCAGTAAGTTCAAAGTTATCCGGAATTATCAATGAATCGTCCCCATTATCTCCTTTACATATACTTAGCAAATTCTGCTCTTTGATTTTTACTCTTTCTGAACCTATCCATCTTTCGTCATCTTTTACAAGTACATTTATTAAAATCGGAGTTGGTAACCAGCCCGGGTGAATTAACTTACCATTTGAATCATTAACAATAAGTTTTGGATCTGACGAAACCGGATACCCATACTGAATGTATCGCGCAATAGTTCGAGTTCTACTTGTATCTAGTTCTCGCTGAAATCCTGCCTCTTTACTTGTTTTTTTTCGTACTTCCTTCGTTCTCTGATGTACGCCCGATAAAACGCGTAACTGAGCTAGGCTCATACTAGCAATATAAAAATATTTTGGCGGCTCTCCAAGTTCAGTCAAATTTGCCTTATTGCTCCATGATCTTAGCCACTGGTTTACCTTAAGAAGAGGAATATTTTCTGCCATATCTACTTCCTCATAAATTCAATCTAGTTCTTCATATCTGCCACTGTTCATCAGAGAACGATACTTTTGAACTTACGGCACCATCTCCTGCACCTCATCCTTCTTGATGGGCTTCACAAGGTCTTCTCGCTTCACGCCGAGGTACATGGCAATCGCGGCAGCCACAAACACCGACGAGTACACGCCAAGGAGAATACCGATCGTCAGCGCCAGCGCAAAGTAATGCAACGCAGGACCACCGAAGAAAAACATCGCAAGCGTCATCGCCAAAGTCGAACCGTGCGTGATCACCGTACGCGAAATCGTGGCGGTAATAGCCGAGTTGATCACCTCAACCGTTTCCGTACGACGCATCTTGCGGAAGTGTTCGCGCACACGGTCGAAAATAATCACGGATTCGTTCACGGAATAACCCAACACGGCGAGCACAGCCGCCAGAACCGGCAGCGAAAACTCCCAGTTCATCACAGCAAAGATGCCCACCACAATCACGATATCGTGGAGGTTGGCAATGATGGCAGCGATAGCAAACTTCCACTCGAATCGCATCGAGAGATAGATGATGATACCGGCCACAACGAGCAACAGAGCGGTCAGACCGTCGGTTGCCAATTCTTCACCCACCTGTGGTCCCACGAACTCGTTGTTGAGCATCTTGACGCCGGGAGCGGTTTCCTGAAGCGCCTTCAGAAGTTCGCCTGCCATCTGACCGGACGTCTCGCCTTCCTTCATCGGAAGACGAATCATAATGTCGCGTGCCGTACCGTAGTTCTGCACAGCAGCTTCAACACCGAGCTTGCTCTGGATCTGCTCGCGGATTTGTTCCGTCTGAACAGCCTCCGGATACTGCACCACAACCTGCGTGCCGCCAGTAAATTCAATAGACAGGGCCAAGCCGTGATAGAAGATCCAGAACACGGCAATGATGAATGAAACCAAAGAGATCGCGTTCAAAATGTGCGAGTAGTGCATGAACGGGATCGTCTTGTGAATTCGGAAAAACTCCATGATTTTCCCCTCTTAATTCTTTACTTCGACTGCGTCTGCGCCGTATCCGGGCGCCAGATCTGACCGATATGCACGCGCGTCAACTTCTTCTGACGACCGTAGATGAAGTTCACCATGCTGCGCGAGACAATCACGGAGGTAAAGAGCGACGTCATGATGCCCAAGCAGTGCACCACGGCAAAGCCTCGCACCGGGCCGGAGCCGAAAATCAGCAAGGCAATACCGGCGATCAGACTGGTGACGTTGGAGTCGACAATCGTCGCAAACGCCATACCGTAGCCTTCACTGATGGCCAACTGCGGCGTTCGCCCTATTCGAAGTTCTTCACGAATACGTTCGTTAATGAGCACGTTCGAGTCAACGGCCATACCCAGTGTCAGCGCGATAGCGGCGATACCGGGAAGGGTCAGCGTCGCCTGCAGCATGGAGAGCAACGCCACCAGGCACATCACGTTGCACATCAGACTGATGGCCGTCACGATGCCGAAGACCTGGTAGTAGAGGATCATGAAGACCGCCACGAAACCGAACCCGTAGAGTGTCGAACGGAAGCCTGCTTCAATGTTGTCGGCACCCAGAGACGGACCGATCAGACGTTCTTCCACGATTTCCATGGGAGCCGCCAGAGAACCGGCACGCAGCAAGAGAGCGGTGTCGGTCGCTTCAATCGTGGTCATGCGGCCTGAAATCTGCACGCGACCGCCGGCAATTTCCTGACGGATGACAGGAGCCGTCACCACTTCGCCCTTGCCCTTTTCAAACAGGATGATGGCCATGCGCTTGCCCACGTTGTCACGCGTCACATCGCGGAAGATGCGTGCGCCCTTGTTGTCAAGCGTCAGGTTCACGGTGGGTTCCTGCGTCTGAGAGTCAAAACCGGGCTGCGCGTCGTTCAAGTTCTCACCGGTGAGCACCACACGGCGCTTCACAAGAATCGGACGACCTTCACGGTCAAAATACTTTTCGTCACCGAAGGGAACATTGCCCTGCGCCATCTGAGTGAGCGCTTCAGGCGAATCGTCGACCATGCGCACTTCAAGCGTTGCCGTACGACCCAGAATGTCCTTGGCCTTGGCCGTGTCCTGAACGCCCGGGAGCTGCACCACGATACGATCGGCACCCTGCTGAGCGATCACGGGTTCTGCAACGCCCAATTCGTTAATACGATTGTGCAGGGTAGAAATGTTCTGCTTTAAGGCATATTCCTGAACGTTCTGAATCGCCTTTTGCGACAGTTCGGCAGAAAGGGTGAACTTGCCTGCGCGCGTACCTTCCGTCACCACCAAATCAGGCTGAGTGGAACGAAGAAGGTCATTGGCGCGGGCGCGTTCCTGCTCGTCGTTGAAGGCGATCACAACCGTATTGCCCTGACGCGAAATGCCTGCGTGACGGATACGCTTGTCACGGAACTGCGTACGCAGATCGGCTGCCGTCGATTCGGCACGCTTCTCAATGGCCGAGTGCATGTCGACCTGCAGCAGGAAGTGAACGCCGCCGCGAAGGTCAAGGCCGAGATACATCGGCAGCGCATTGATCTTCAGGAGCCACTCGGGCGTATTGGGCACCAGGTTGGGAGCGACGATGTAGGAAGGATCCGTACGGTCGGGGTTAAGAGCGCGTTCGAGCACTTCACGAGCCTGCAGCTGCTTTTCGGCTTCCGTCGGATCAAAGCGCACGCGCACGGTGTTTTGCTGAGCACCCTGCTCATAGAAAACGCCGTTGGGCTTCAGCTGTGCATCCGCAAGCGCTTTTTCCACACGAGCGAGCACCGTCTCGTCGATCTTCACCGTCGACTTGCCGGAACTCACCTGCACTGCGGGCGATTCGCCGTAAAAATTCGGCAAGGTGTACAGCGCCGCAATGAGCAGAACCACTCCGATGACGATGTACTTCCAAAGAGCGTATCGATTCATAACAAAAACTCCGGGTCAGTCCGATACCCGATTCCGCACAAGACGGCAAACACGGACTCGGACGCCTTTCGTTGCGAAAATGGAATTGGCAAAAAGAGAAATTCCCCTTCAGCCTACAAAACTCTTCCGCTGAGAGTTTCGTGTCCGCAAAAAACGGCCGCTTTGATCAAACAGTTCCATTTTTTGCGCAAGAACCGCAAAAGGCCATAAACCGATTGCGGTGCATCAACTAAACGGCAAAGCGGGCGTCAGCCATATCCTTCAAGTCGGATATAGCCCGCCCGCTGCATGAAAGCCGTCTTTACTTGTCGATCGACTTCAGCGTGCCGCGCGGCAGAACCGTCTGCACAGCGCCGCGCTGCATCGTGATCGTCACGGGATTGTCTTCCACGCGGCTGATTTCGATCACGACGTACTGTTCGCTCACTTCGGCGATGCGGCCGGCCAAACCGCCGATCGTCACGATTTCATCGCCCTTGGTGAGCGCTTCGCACATCTTCTGATGTTCCTTCTGGCGCTTTTGCTGCGGACGGATCAGGAAGAACCAGAACACAACAAAAATCAGAATGATCGGAATGATCTGCATCAGCAGACCGCCGGTACCACCGGCAGCGGCCGCACCTGCGGTCTGAGCCATTGCGTCAGAAATGAAAAACACTTCTTACCTCTTTAGATGTTTTCTCGTTAAAAAATCTTGTCGTGCAACGCCTTGCGGCGTGCATTGCAAAGCCTTCGGATTATACGGAAATTCCTTGCTGAGCCTCGAAAAATTGCATTAGAGATTTACCAGTGTCAGCGGTCGTTTGCAATTTTTCATTTGTCGCCGAGACTGACCCTCCATTCACACGACCGCTCCGTCGGGATTGCCCTTAAACGTCACGGCACCAGCGCAGGCGCGTCCAGCCCCGTCTTTTCGTCCAATCCGAAGAGAATGTTCATCGCCTGCACCGACTGCCCCGCAGCCCCCTTGACGAGATTGTCTTCCACCGCCAGCACGATGATCAGGTCGCCGTTGCCCGGTCGATGAACTGCCAGACGCAGGAAGTTGGATCCGCGCACGCTTCTCGTTTCAGGCGTTGATCCGGCAGGCATCACATCGACGAAGTATTCATCCGCAAAACGATCTTCATAGATCTTCTGAAGATCAATCTGAGTCGAAGCGTCCTTCAGTCGAATATAGATCGTCGAATGAATCCCTCGAATGGTCGGCAACAAATGCGGCACAAACGTCAACTTCAGGTCGTCCGTACCGGCCAGAAGCTTGAGCTGCTGCTCGATTTCGGGGGTATGGCGATGTCCTTTAAGACCATATGCATGGAAATTGTCTGACATTTCGGCCGTGATGATTGAAACGTCCGCCTTCTTGCCGGAGCCGGAAATACCCGACTTGCTGTCGGCAATGATGGTCTTGAGATCAAACGTACCGGGATGCGCCTTTTCGTATTCCATCAAAGGCAGGAGCCCCAATTCGATGGAAGTCGGATAGCAGCCTGCCATGCCGAGGATCCGAGCGTTCTTCATCTTCTCGCGCATGGTCTCGGGTTGCCCGTAGACAGACTCTTCCAGGAGATCAGGGCAGGCATGGTCGAGCTTGTACCAAGTCTTGAACGTGTCCGTATCACGCAAACGGAAATCGGCCGCCAAATCGATGATCTTGACGCCGGCAGCCGTCAATTCGCGCGCCATGCTCATGGCCACCCCGTGCGGCGTCGCAAAGAACACCACGTCACAAGCGGTAAGTTCGGCCTCTTCGGGCGTCGTAAACACCAGATCGTCCATGAAGCCTCTGAGCGAGGGGTACATGGCCGTCACCTTGGTACCCGCATCCTTGCGCGATGTGATGGCACAGACCTCAACGTTGGGGTGCCGGCTTAACAAACGCAGCAGCTCCACGCCGGTGTACCCCGTTCCACCCACAATACCCGCCTTGATTTTCTTTTCCTGCATGTCGAAAAACTCCCCGAAGAATCTTTTTGTCTGATGTCTTTGGCAGGAAAAATGCTCCGGCAGCAGGCATAAAAAAAACCGCCGCCCGGGAAAGGGAGACGGTTTTTTCGCTTCTTGCCCCGGCTTTCTTCGCAAACCAAAGTTTGCAAAAGTATACCGAGGCAGAACGCTTGCGAATGAACGATTAGCGCTTGCTGAACTGCTTGGCGCGGCGGGCCTTGCGCAGACCAACCTTCTTACGTTCGACTTCGCGGGCGTCGCGGGTCACGAGGCCGGCAGCCGACAGAACGGGCTTGAGACCGGCATCGTAGTCGATCAGAGCGCGGGTGATGCCGTGGCGCACAGCACCGGCCTGGCCGGATTCGCCGCCGCCGGTCACGTTCACCATGATGTCGAACGTTTCGACATTTTCGGTGAGCTGCAGGGGCTGCATGACGATCATGCGGCCGGTTTCACGCTTGAAGAATTCGTTGAGATCGCGGCCGTTGATCACGATCTTGCCCGTGCCGCGCTTGATGAACACGCGAGCCACGGAGCTCTTGCGACGGCCGGTGCCGTAGTTGTAGTTACCGATCATCTTTTTCCACCTTAAATGTCAAGAACCTTGGGCTTCTGTGCGGTGTGCGGGTGTTCGGCGCCGGCGTAGATCTTGAGCTTCTTGATCATGGCGTAGCCGAGACGGCCCTTCGGGAGCATGCCCTTGACCGCGATTTCGAGAGCACGGCCGGGGTGCTTGGCCTGCATTTCCTTGAAGGTGGTTTCGTAGATACCGCCCGGATAGCCGGTGTGACGGTAGTACGTCTTCTTACCGGCCTTTTCAGCAGACAGCTTGAGCTTGTCAGCGTTGATCACGACGATGTAGTCGCCCGTATCGACATGCGGCGTGTATTCGGGCTTGTGCTTGCCGCGCAAGCGGAGTGCGATTTCGGCAGCAAGGCGGCCAAGCACCTTGTCGCTGCCATCGACCACGTACCAGTCGCGCTGTACTTCGAGCGGCTTGGCAGAGAAGGTCTTCATTGTTGTCACCTGATTCACAAAAGGACGCAGCAGATGAATTTCAAACCGCCTCGCACAGGGTGGCGCCTGTACTTTGCACAGGTTGGAGCTGTTAAACGGCCTGCTCGCGTCAATAAACAAAAACGAGGCAAAAACCACCGAAGCGCACCGCGTTCTAACTTCGCCGTGCACCGAATTCAGTGCCTTTTACCGGGAATTTCTTGTTGATTTTCTTTTTGCCGCTTGTCGCCATCAGTCCAGTGGAAAACGGGGAAACTGAAAGCACGGTGAAAATCAGACGCGCAATAATACACGATCACAACGAGAAATGCCAACGCCAAAGCATCGGCAACCGCCTTGTTTTTACTGCGCTTTTTGAGGTGCAGGCAGGAGCGCCTTCATGAGATCGGCTTCCTGTCCTGCCGAGACTCACTCTTCGATCGGCTTGATGTGCGTCGCCTGCTTGCCCTTGGGACCTTCGACGACCTCAAACGTCACCCGCTGACCTTCCTTGAGGCTCTTGAACCCCTTCATTTCAATGGCGGAAAAATGCGCGAAAAGCTCTTCACCGCCCTCGTCGGGCGTAATGAACCCAAAGCCCTTGACGTCGTTAAACCACTTGACAACTCCCTGTGCCATATTTTTCCTCTTTGTTTATTTCACTTTGTCCGAGTCTTCGCGTCGGCTCTCGGCCTTGAGCAGGCTGCGCAACACAAAGTCCTCTTTTCAACAATCAACATTACGCCAACTTGCCGCTTTCAAGCTCATGACGCACTGCACTTTTTGCGTCGTGTGCTGTCTCGGACACACAATCGTCGAAACGACTCTTCGCAAGAGCGAAAATATACGATATATTACCTAGGATGTTTCTCCTTCTTTTCGTTTTGCATCATGTCGCGTTTTCTTCTCGGTCTGACGTTCTCGCTCATCAGTTGTGCGCTTGCGGCACAGTCGCTCGACGAAACACTGGCCGTCAAAATCGGCGACAAAATCGTCGAACTTGAAGTTGCACGCACCTCGGTCGAGCATCGAACGGGGCTCATGAACCGCACCTATATGCCGGCCGATCACGGCATGCTCTTTGTTTTTACCGCTCCGCGCCCCATCGCCATGTGGATGAAAAACACGCTCATCGACCTCGATGCAGCCTTTATCGATGCGTGCGGTCGCATCACTCAAATCGTCTCGATGCAAAAGGGTTCGCTTGAACTGCACCACTCACGCGTGGCGGCCTCCCGCGTCATCGAGATGCACGCCGGCTGGTTTGCCCGCAACAACGTCAGAGCGGGAACCGTCATTCCGGCGCTTGCCGACGCTCGCTATTGCAAGCGCACGGAGTCGGCGGCGGAATAATTACCGGTCCGCATTCACCGGAAAATCTTCTTCGGCAACAAAAGAAGCAGTACGAACCGAATCGAACTGCTTCTTTCTTTTCCTATCAACCAAAAGCGACGCGCGCATCAAATCGTTTGAAATGCACGCGCCAGTTTCGAGTTTTTTAAGCGCCGCAGCCGCAGGCTCCGCAGCAGCAACCGCCTTCTTCACCGCGGCAGTCGCAGTCGCACGGTTCACCGTTAAAGCGACGCTGCACGAAGTCCCAATTGACGAGCTTGTCAAAGAAGGCCTGGATGTAGGCCGCACGGGCGTTGCGGTAATCGATGTAGTAGGCGTGTTCCCAAACGTCGATGACCATCAGGGGCTTGAGATGTTCCGTCAGAGGCGTGCCGGCGTTGGAGGTCGAATAGATTTCAAGCTGGCCGTCCAAGCGCTTGACGAGCCACGTCCAGCCGGAGCCGAAGTTGTTGGCCGCCTTGGCCGAGAAGTCTGCAACGAAGCCTTCGTAAGAACCCCACTGCTTGACGATGGCGTCCATCAATGCGCCGGTCGGTTCGCCGCCGCCGTTGGGGCTCAGGCACTTCCAATAGAAGGCGTGGTTGTAGCTCTGCGCAGCGTTATTGAAGATCGGGCCCTGGCTTGTCTTGATGATTTCACGCAGGGATTCGGCTTCGTACATCGTGCCTTTGATGAGATTGTTGAGATTGGTGATGTAGGTCTGATGATGCTTGCCGTAGTGGTATTCCAGCGTTTCCTTGCTGATGGCCGGTGCAAGGGCGTCCATTTCATAATCAAGCTTGGGCAAAACGAACTGGCTCATTGGACTTCTCCTCGAGAATCGGTTATCGATCGGATTTCTCTGCTTGCAGGACGCGTGAGCTCCAAGATTGCCTTCTTGTGGGAAGCAGGCCGAATCGGACACGATCCATTGCTGTCTCACGAAACGTCCTTTGTCACCCTTAGATAATAGACCGAAATCATCGGGAATCCGTGAGACAAAACCCGGCAAACGCAAATTCCTTTCTTTTTAAAGGAAATTTTCTTTAGCTTCTCGGTTTGCGCTCGATGACCCGGGCTCGCGCAGAGCCCTTCTCAAACAGGATGGATACCGTTTCGCCTTCGGCGAGCTGTTCCGCGTCGCGCACCGGACGACCCTGACTGTCGGTTGTAAGAGAAAAGCCGCGGGCCAACGTCTTGGTGATATCCAAAGCCGACAGAGACGCGGAAAGCCGCTCAAGTTCCGCTCGTTTGGCCTCAATGCGAAGAGACACCGCCTGCCGAAGGCTTTTTTCGAGATGCGCCGTTTCGGCTCGCGCTTTGTCAAAGGCCGGGCGAACACGCAAAAGATTCATTTGCGCAAGCGCCGTCTTGGATGCAGCAGCCTGCAGACACACACGCCGTTCAGCCGCAAGCGTCATCGCGTTTCGATCAAGTCGCTCGGTCAGCGCGTCAAGATACCGTTCGTAGATCTGTCGCAATTCCCGCTGAGCAGGCACCCTGGCCCGCAGCCTCAGCACAACGTTTTGCATGGCCGACTGCAAACGAACGGCTTGAGTCAACTGCGATCGACTCAGGCGCAAGTTCGCCTGCATCACTGTCGCCAGACGCGTTTCGAGTGTCGAAAGCCACTGAGGCGCCGCCGACCAGTGCTGCAACACAAGAGAACAGGCGGCGGTCGGCGTCGGCGCTCTCACGTCGGCCGCCATATCGGCAATCGTGAAATCGGTTTCGTGCCCGATGCCCGTCACAACCGGCATCGGCATTGCCCGCAGTTCTCGGGCCAGCGCTTCGGAGTTAAAGCTCCAGAGGTCCGCCAAAGAGCCGCCCCCGCGTACAAGAAGCAAAACGTCAACTTCGTTTCTTTCGCGAGCTTTTTTGAGCGCAGCAAGGATTTCGCCTTCCGAAGCTTCGCCTTGAACGCCTGCGTGATAAATCACGAAGGGCACCCACGGAGCCAAGCTCGCACGCGTCTTCATAACGTCCTGAAGCGCGGCCGTTTCGGTGCTCGTGATCACCCCCACGGACTGCGGATAGCGCGGCAGTTCCTTTTTAAGCGTTGCGTCAAAAAGGCCTTCGGCCAGAAGCTTTCGCTTGAGAGCCTCGAATTTGGCAAACAGAGCGCCGTCGCCGGCGGCCTGTACGGCAACGACGTTGAATTGCAACTGTCCGCGCACCTCAAAGACGTCGAGCGTACCGGTGAGCACCACAGCTTCGCCCTGCTCGGGCAGTCGTTTCAGTCGATAGGCGTTGCGACGCCAGACCACGCAGTGCAAAATCGCGTCGTCTTCGTTGTCCTTGAGATCAAGATAGACGTGTCCGGACGGATAGGGCTTGATCGAATGGATTTCGCCTTCGATACGAATCAGCCCCAGACGATTGAGCCCGCCCTTGATGCGGCGCAGAATGCAAGAGACGCCGACGGCCGGCGGCAATGCGGAAGCACCGTCCTCGTCTTCGGTCATTGCGCTTTGAGGATCTGCGGCACCCCCACGGCCACCGTCCAGGGCTCAACTTCAAAAGAAGCGATCAACCCGGCGTGATAGTAGGGATCGTCTTTGGCAAACGCGCGCAACTCATCGGCCGAGTTCGCACGGCACACGATCAGAGCCGAGAGACTCTCGGGCAAAACGCCTGCCGCCAGAACAAGGCCGTCGTCTACTGCCTTTTGCAGGCGCGCGAGATGCTCGGCACGAAAAGCATCGCGCCGAGCCATATAGTCATCAACGTAACGGTACGTCAGAACAAAGTGCTGCATGACCGTCGGCAGAAAGAATTAACGGCGACGCGTCTGGCTGCCGGCAGCCGGAGCCGCAGAGGGACGACCTTCGATATGGCGGAAGGTGATGCGGCCCTTGGTGAGGTCATAAGGAGAGAGCTCGAGCGAAACCTTGTCGCCGGCGAGAATTCGGATGTGGTGCTTGCGCATCTTGCCGTTGGTGTAGGCGATGAGTTCGTGACCGTTTTCAAGCTTGACGCGATAACGGGCGTCGGGGAGCACTTCGAGCACCTGGCCCGACATTTCAATTAGATCTTCTTTTGCCATAAATCCTGTAGCGCGCGGCAAAACGCTAAAAAATGAGGTGCCGCACTGCGGTTTGGTTGTTGTTTGAGGGCGGTTGCAATGTTGACGCCGGAAATTCTCTCCGGCCTTTTTGGGCAACCACGCAGCGAAGGCGCCATTTTAGTCAGCGAACCGCTGTTTTTCCAAGATTTTTTGCGGGAATTTTATATGCCGTCGCCTGCAAACAATCCCTCTGAGAATTTTTTTCATCACCCAACATACACTTTCTTGGTTTTCAGCTTCAGACAACCTCAATCGGCGAAAATTGCCGTATAAGGCCGTCTGCCGCGGATTTTGTCCAATTTTGTGCATGCGGTCGTTAAAATTCGGGCGTATCAATCGGGTTTGTACCGATTTTTCACCCTATCCCTTTTGCCGGGGATTCAAATTAAATTAAAAGGTTGAGTCGGTT
>ENA-ORNR01000705-ORNR01000705.1-human-gut-metagenome-genome-assembly--contig:-NODE-705-length-32022-cov-8.339788_pt1 | contig 32022 bp, 29 predicted proteins | sample MGYA00242114_ERZ509020 | MGnify/ENA primary metagenome ERZ509020 (study PRJEB26280, sample SAMEA2338758) | human gut metagenome | biome: human gut; feature: human-associated habitat; material: faeces...
AAGTAAATGGGATTCAATGGCGCACAGTTGCGTATATTATTCGTAACTTCGCGTCAGAATTACCCCAAATACTGGTTATGCGAAAGAAAAAGACAGACATCAGCAGCGAAGATTACGATGCACTGAGAGCCGAAGTAACACGGCTGAGAAAGGAGCTTCGGCACGAGAAAATGCGCGCGGAAGCACTCGACACGATGATAGACGTTGACGCAGGCAGAGAGTCCGGACCACCGATTGGAAGTGCCTTAGACGCATTAAAAGATGACATACAGGCAGAAAAGGAACAGACTTTTGCTATGGGCTAAGAAATTTTTTGTACCTTTGCCTTATCCCCTGGCTACGTTGCCTTCGGGCTATGCCCCCGGTCAACTTCTTACGGGGATAGGACCCGGAAAGTCAACCCGCCTCAGACAATGAGTCAACATCAATAAGAGATAGTAACAAACCGAGTCAACCTTTTTCAGGAACGTACAGACATTGCCCTGAGCATTTTCACCAAGTGAGATTCTCTTTTTATCCATAATTCCGTGTTTTGTTGTCTGTAATTCTAACACTACAAAACTCAAAATGTTAAGACGTTACCGCCCGGTAACCAAGTTACCTCAAAGTTATAATAGGCCAAACTAACCAGTTAGAGTTTGCCTGTTAACATATTTTAACACACACACCGACATTACGGTTCAAGCTTAGATTTCTCCATTGCCGAGATTGATGACAAGTCAATCGCAGGATCGTTACGCAAGGCTCCGCTTTCCACCTCTTTCATGGCGGCGAGGGTTGTGTCGTAAGGCTGATGATACGCAGCATCGAGTAAAACTGTCTCCACAAAATTGTTAAGGCTGCGATTTTCCTTACGGGCAAGTAGTTTCAGGCGTTCAATCAAATCAATCGGAAGGCGGAAACTCTGGTTCTTTTTCATGCTATATCCATACTCGTAATATTTTATACTGCTTAGATCAATCTTGAAATTCAAATATTCATGGAGATGAAAAAAGAAACGCCCTAAAATTAGAGCGTCCCCTTTAATTTTGCCCCACTCATTTGTAAGTGGCTGATTTTCAGCGAGGTTTGCGGAAAGACAGGGATTCGAACCCTGGGTACCCGAAAGGGTACAACGGTTTTCGAGACCGTCCCGTTCGACCACTCCGGCATCTTTCCAATATCAGAAACGTGGTCTGTGCGTTTCCGGGTGCAAAGGTAGGTATTATTTTTGGTTTGACAAAATTTCTAACAACTTTTTTTGTCCCGGAAAGGTTGCAGCGTTGGTTATGGCGGTTTTAACCGGCTCAAAATGGGGACAGTTCTTAGTAGCCGGTTAGAGAGGGGAATGGTGTCTATTTGCGGCGGAAAATTTTCAGACGGTCGCTCGGGAATTTCAGCTTATCGCTGATTATCAGTCCGCCGATAACGAGGGCGCAGCCTATATAGCCATATAAGGTGATGCCTTCATCGAGGAACAAGGCGCCGGCAAGCATGGTGATGAGTGGCTGGCCATAAAGGTAGTTGTTGGCGGATATGGGTCCCAGTTTCTTCATGACTTCGTTCCACATCAGGTAACCGGTTACGGAGCACATTACAACCAGGAAGGCGAAGTTGGAGAAATATTCAGGCTCGCTGAAGTTGAACAACAAGGCTATATGGTCGGCGATTGTCTGCGGCGGCACTGCGTAGAATAACAGAGGAAGTGAGGACAAAACTCCGTAGAAGAAGAGTTTGCGGGTGATAAAGAGGGTGGAGTAGATGGGTATCAGTCGTTTGACGGCTATGGTGTAAACGGCCCAGCTCAATGATGCACAGAGCGCCAGGAGGTCTCCTTTAGGCTTTATTACGAACCCTTCGCCATGGCTGCAAATAATGAATCCTACACCGGCCAGGGCTATCAAAGAGCCTATTATAACTCCGGTCTTAACGCGTGTATGGAAAAATACGGCCAGAAGGAAAGCAGTGAATAGGGGAGAGACAGAGGCCAACAGAGAAACGTTGCCTGCTGTGGTATTTTGCAGTGCGTAGTTTTCGGTAATGAAGTAGAGTGAGCCGGCGCAGATGCCGCAGAGCATGAAGGTGAACTCGTCGCGCCAGTTGTTGCTGCGTATGTGTTTGAAGGTGAGTATGAGAAGAATCAGATAAGCGGCTGCAAAACGGTATGTGAACATTTCCACGGGCACCAGACCGCCATTTACCATTATGACCTTGGTGCTTAGGAATGATGAGCCCCAGCAAATGACTGTGATAATGGCCAACAGGTGTGTGACAATGGCTGCACTTACTGACTTCTTCATGACTATATAAAGTTTAAGGCATCAGGCTTGCTGATTTTCAATGCAAAGATAATAAAAATCCGTGAATCTGCATTATGGGCCTTTGCAAACCTGCAAAAATCAACGATTCTTGGTTTAAAGTGTTGAATATTAGGGAGCTAATGAGAGATAATTTGAATAAGTGGCAAACTTTGATTAACTTTGCAGCATGAAAAATGCAGCGTCATAATAATGACGTGGAACACATACAGGTAAATTATGAAAAAGAGTGCATTACAGAAAGCCAGAGAAGCTTATCAGCCCAAGTTGCCTCGCGCCCTTCAAGGAGCCGTAAAAGTTAAATACGGCAGCAAAACAACCTCTTGCGGCGATGAGGAGGAAATAGCACGGCTGTTCCCTCACACTTACGGTATGCCGGTGGTGGAAATGGAACGCGATTCAAGTCCGAAGAGAGTTGAAGAGCCGTTTAACGTTGGCATCATACTAAGTGGCGGCCAGGCACCCGGCGGCCATAATGTGGTAAGTGGCATCTTCGACGGCATCAAACGCATAAATTCCGAATGCAGGCTTTATGGCTTCCTTATGGGACCGTCAGGCTTCATAAATCACCAGTATATGGAGCTTACTGCCAATTATATTCAGCAGTATCGCAACACCGGTGGTTTCGACATTATCGGTTCCGGTCGCACAAAGCTCGAAACGATAGAGCAGTTTGACAAGGGTCTGACCATTCTGCAGGAACTCAATATCAAGGCGCTGGTGATTATCGGTGGCGACGACTCCAACACCAATGCTGCCGTCCTGGCCGAATATTACAAGGAGATTGGCGCTGATGTGCAGGTTATCGGCGTGCCCAAGACCATTGACGGCGACCTGAAGAACAAGTGGATTGAAACCTCGTTCGGTTTCGACACTGCCTGCAAGGTATATTCTGAAATGATAGGCAACATTCAGCGCGACTGTAACTCGTCGAAGAAATACTACCATTTCATCAAGCTCATGGGGCGTTCGGCCTCGCACATTGCCCTGGAGTGTGCCTTGCAGACTCAACCCAATATCTGCATCATCTCAGAGGAAGTTCAGGCTAAGCGCATGACCCTCGACAACATAGTCAGCCAGATAGCATATTTCATTGCCGAACGAGCCAAGATTGGATGGAACTTCGGCACGGTGCTGATTCCCGAAGGCCTGATTGAGTTCATCCCCTCAATGAAGAAACTGATAGAGGAGCTCAACGACATTCTGGCCGAACACAGCGAGGAGATAGCTCAGTATGAGGAGATAGAGAAGCTGCAGAAGGTTCACAGCTATCTGTCGCCTGCAAATGCCGAGCTCTTCAAGTCGCTGCCCAAGCACATAGCCCTGGAGCTGTGTCTTGACCGCGACAGCCACGGCAACGTACAGGTGAGCCTCATAGAGACCGAAAGCCTCATCTCAGAGATGGTTAGCAAACGCCTCGAAGAGATGGCCGAGCAGGGCCTTTACAGCGGCAAATTCGCCACCCAGCATCACTTCTTCGGCTATGAGGGCCGCTGTGCCGACCCGTCGAACTTCGACGCCGATTACACCTACGCTCTTGGCTTCAATGCCGCAATGCTTATCAACGCAGGCCTCACCGGATATATGTCGTCGATACGCAACCTGATAGCACCCACCGAGGACTGGATTGCCGGCGGCGTGCCCATCACCATGATGATGAACATGGAGCGCAGGGCCGGCAAGATGAAGCCGGTAATCAAGAAAGCCCTTGTGAACCTCAACGGCAGACCCTATCTGCGTTATGCCTCAATGCGCGAGACCCTCGGTCTGAACACCCTTTATCAGTATCCCGGCCCGATTCAGTATTTCGGTCCCTCGGAAATTTGCGACCGTCCTTCCATGACTCTGCTCTTAGAGCATGATCACGACGTCTGAGACACCGACAGCAACAAAAATCTCCATATTCAGAAGCCCTCTCATCCGGGCTTCTGATTTTTTAGCCTTAAATTATTGCACAAAGAGCAATAAAGTGTGCAATATGGGGTTATATAAGTGTAACGAAAATTTAAACAATGCAAAAATCAGAAGCTACGAATAGCCGGAGTCGGCTGGTAAGAAAAGCAACTTCACTCCTTGCGACTGCCGTCATAATGCTGTCGCCAATGGGCGCAAAAGCCGAGGGTTATCAGGTAAACACCCTGAGTGCCAGGCAGTTAGGCATGGCGCATACAGGTGTGGCCATGAAGTTGGGCGCAGAAAGTATGATTTTCAATCCGGCGGGTCTCGCCTTCTCCAAACGCACATTCGATATTACGGGCGCTTTTACGGCAGTGGCATCAGAAGTTACGGCCGATGCTGCGGGCACCAAATATCACTCAAATAACAGCATCTCAACGCCGTTGGCTTTCAACGCCTCGTTCCGGGTGTTCGACAACCTGCAATTCGGCATGAGCTTCTACACCCCTTACGGCAGCTCGATGAACTGGACACGCGACTGGCCCGGCTCGGTGTTGAATCAGAAAGTGAATCTGAAAATTTACAACCTTCAGCCCACCGTTTCATGGCGCATACTGCCTAATCTGAGCGTTGGCGCCGGCCTGATGCTGTCGTGGGGTTCGGTCGACCTCAACAAAGGCTTGGTAACATCCGCATCCATGGATCGCCTTTTGGGAGTAATGGCGGCAACAGGGCTGAGTCAGCAAATGGGCATAGACCCGGCGTACCGTTTTGGAGATGTTTGTCCGGCATCCGTGAATCTGAAAGGCAAATCACAAATGTCTGTCGGATATAATGTTGGTGTAATGTGGGACGTCAGCAAGAAGGTTACCGTAGGCGCCTCATTCCGCTCCAAGATGCAGATGAAAGTCAACAGCGGCGACGCCTCTGTTTCATACGCCAACGAGATAGCCCGAACAGTGCTTGAAAAGGACCTTGGCATTATCAATGCGGCCAATTTCAAAGCCTCAATGCCGGCACCTTACGTACTGACCTTCGGAGCTGCCTATCGTCCCATAGATAAACTTACCTTGGCTTTTGACGCCCAGCTCACGGGATGGAAAACATACAAAGAGCTGAAGATTGATTTTCTCAACGAACAGCTCTCACCCTATAATCAGCATCTGAAAAAGAAATATCACAATGCCTGGGCCTTCAGGGTAGGCGGTCAATATAACATTACCAAGCGCCTCGATTTGCGTGCCGGCCTGATGGTAGACATGACTCCTGTGGATAAGGAACACTTCAATCCCGAGACGCCCGGTATGACGCGCCTTGGTCCGTCGTGCGGCCTCACTTTCCGCCCGATACCTGCTCTGAGCGTTGACGTATCGTTTATGTATGTGGCAGGTCTGGGACGCAAAGATGCCTCATGCACATACACCGATTTCCTGGCCGCGCGTATGCCTCAGCTCGGCCTTCCGGCCCAGCAAACCTTTAAGGCGGATTACAGTTTACATGCTTTTACGCCTTCCATAGGACTGCGATACGAATTTTGATGTCCAAATTGCTATACTTCGGCAATAATTTATTACCTTTGCCGAAGTATACATGGAAAAGACAACAGAAAAGAAAATAGGGCCCACTATGAGGCGTCGCATTCGCGAGTTAATACTCAGCGAAGGCATAGCTCAGGTACAGCTCAGCGACGGGCTTATTAACGACCTTATCGACTGTGGCCACATCGTTTCCCTCAAAGCCGGACAGCCTCTGGTGAAAGTGGGGGATGTAAATCCTGACTTCTATATCCTCATTGACGGCATTATACGGAGCTGGTATGTGCTTGACAATGTGGAAGTAACAACAGCCTTCGGCATTGCGGGCACTCAGATTCTCAATTATGCCAGTTACACTGCCGGGCAACCTTCGGAAAGTAATTTCGAGGCCTGCACAAAGTGCAAGCTGATGAGGGTGCCGAAAGAAGATTATGACCGGATGTTGCACACTTCATTGGAATTTTGCAACTGGCGTTTGCGCTTGGCTTACGACCAGTTCTATTTCACCGAAATGCGCAACCAGGTGATTAAAGGCGACGCTCGGCAGCGGTATGCGGCTCTGTTACAGAGTCGTCCGGAAATAGTGCAGAAGGTAACGTTGAAAATTATAGCGACATATCTGGGCATAACGCCTCAGTATCTGTCGCATTTGCGCAATACGTTGTAATCAGCTTCCTACTCAATAGTCAGGAGGGCGAGAACAGATTCCGCAGCAAATCACCTACAGACCCAACTTCCACAATTTCAATGCTGAAACGGCTTCTGTCGGACCCTTTGAGGTTTGACCGGGGTATATAAATTGTCTTGAAGCCGAGTTTCTCGGCCTCAGCCACCCTTTGGTCCAAGCGCGAAACAGTACGGATTTCGCCGCTTAGTCCCACTTCGCCCACAACCACAGCGCCTTCCGGAAGAGCCATATCGAGGTTGGAAGACATCACTGCCGACACAATGGCAGCGTCAAGAGCAGGGTCCGAAACTTTCAGTCCGCCGGCTATGTTCAGGAACACATCCTTCTGAATGAGTTTGAAGCGAGCCCGTTTCTCCAACACCGCCAAAAGCATATTAAGGCGTTTGGGGTCAGCACCCGTAACAGAGCGCTGAGGAGTGCCGTAAGCGGCTGAGCTTACCAACGCCTGAACCTCAACCAAAAATGGCCTTGTGCCCTCAAGCGTTACACCGATGGCAATACCCGATGTTCCCTCGGTGCGATTCTGCGACAACAGCATCTCACCCGGATTTTTCACCTCGCGTAACCCTTTGGCCTCCATCTCGTAGATGCCTATCTCATTCGTTGAGCCGAAGCGGTTCTTCACCGGGCGAAGCAGTCGGTATAGATTCTGCCTGTCGCCTTCAAACTGAAGCACCGTATCCACAATATGTTCAAGCACCTTTGGGCCTGCCAACATGCCGTCTTTGTTGATATGCCCAACCAAAATCACCGGCACTCCTGTTTCCTTGGCATAACGGAGCAATCGGGCCGCACATTCGCGCACCTGCCCCACACTGCCTGCCGTAGATTCCATTTCAGCTGTGGAAATGGTCTGGATACTGTCAACAATCATCATGTCAGGCTTCATCTCTTTGGCGTGAGTGAGAATATTCTCGAGCGAAGTCTCACAAAGAATGAAAACATTGTCAGCCGGCCTGCCGAGCCTGTCTGCGCGCATCTTAAGCTGCTCCATGCTCTCCTCGCCCGACACATACAGCACCTGGCGTTTGCGCATACACAGCACATTCTGCAGCAGCAGAGTAGACTTGCCTATACCCGGGTCGCCGCCAATCAGCGTCAGAGAGCCTTGCACAAGTCCGCCTCCGAGCACACGGTTCAGTTCGCTGCTGGCCATGGCTATGCGCTGTTCCTCGGAAGGCTCTATTTCTGAAATTCTTATCGGCTTGGTCTGAGCTGTGGAGAAGGCTCCGGCAGAGCGCAGCGATTTCTTGCCTTGCGGCACCAGCAGCTGTTCCTGCATACGGTTCCATGTCTTGCATGCCGGACACTGACCCATCCATTTGGGAGCCTCATAGCCGCACTCCTGACACACATAAACACTCTTTGCTTTTGCCATCGTCAGAGAATCTTGAAGTCGTCGGCATCTTGCCATGCCGGGAATTTAGTGCGGAACCGGTCGAGAGGCTCTTTGGCCAAAGCGGCATAGATGAACGGGGAATCATCCGTTGGCTCCGACACCACTGTGCGTCCCTTGTAATCTATCACTGCCGAGGAGCCATCGTACTCAAACCCGCCGGCGTCTACACCTTTGCAATCCACTGCCACCACATAAGCCTCATTCTCAATGGCGCGGGCAGGCAAAAGTTTGTTCCAGGCATCAACACGCACTATAGGCCAGTTGGCCACAGCTATAAGAGCGTCATAGCGGTTCTCTACGTTTCTGCACCACACCGGGAAACGGATGTCATAACATACCACCATGGCCAGATTCCAGCCCCTGAAACGCACCTGAAGCCGGTCATAGCCATATGAGAAGACCTTCTGCTCAGAGGCCATGGTAAAGAGATGGCGTTTATCGGCAAAAACCTCGCCGCCGCCCGGCTCAATGAAGAAGGCGCGGTTATAGAGCGAGCCGCCGCTGTCGGCAATATAAGTGCCTGCAATACCCACGCTGTGGAGGTTGGCAAGTTCCTTCAGAAACTCAATGGTATGGCCTGTGTTGCGTTCTGCCATGGCTCTAACGGCTTCCTTATCCATACCGGCAGGAAAACCGGTGGAGAACGTTTCCGGCAACACCAACAGGTCAGTTGCCGGATGCAGTTGCGTCATGGCTTCCTTTACGGCATTCAGATTAGCCTCTTTATCGCCCCATTTAATTTCAAGAGGCAGAAGGGCGACGTTCAGGTTCGACATATTGTGTGATAATTTCAGGGAATGGAAAATGGTGAGAAGAAACTGTGTGAAAAAGGACTCTGACCCGCTTTAAGTAAGGAACTTGTGAGGGTAGCGGGCCAAAGGTGCTTTGTCGGCATAATATGACTTAATCCGTTGCATATCAGCGTCTATATCCCCGCTTGGAGAATATTCCTCTGTTACCTCAACGGTCTTATACTTATAGTCAATCACCCCGAGCTGAATCGGCACCTTGGCTTCCAAAGCTATATACAAGAAGCCTTTGCGCCAATCTGTGCGGGCAGAGCGCGTGCCTTCGGGCGTTACGGCAAGATTCAGAGTCGGCTTGGCGGCGAACTGCCTCACTATATCGTCAGTGAGATGCGAGCCTTTGGCCTTAGGCACGGGAATGCCTCCCATGGCCTTTAGCAGATATTTGAGCGGAAAGAAGAACCAGGCTTCTTTCATCAGAAAGGAGGCTTTGCGACCCAGCGAATGCCAGGCCGCATAGCCTAAGGGGAAATCCCAGTTGGATGTGTGGGGCGCTACGCAGATTACGCACTTTGGCCGGTAAGTCACAGTTACCTTCACCTTCCAGCCTAAAATGCCAAGTATGCTGTCCCAGATATTCATCTTTATTCAGCCTTGGGAGTGGCGGCATTAACCAGCTTCAGAGCCTCGTCAATCTCAGTCTCAAATTTTGAATTGAGCTCGGAAACGAGATTACGGTAATACTCATTGCGGGCTTTGTTGTATTCCTTGCGGTTTTCGAAATCGCGTTCTTTCTTGCCGAAGTAGTGGTTGATGCCGTGTTTGGTGTCCTGCATGGCGTTCCATACCAGATTGATGGCATCGTTGATCTTTGCAGCGTCAGCGCCTTTGGTGGTTACACCAATGTTAAAGATCTCCACGCACATTCCTGTGCCGAGAGCCTCAACGGCTTTCTTGTATTCTCTTTTATTCATTTCGTGTATGTTGTAAGTGTCGTGTTTCTATGATATTAACAAATGCCTGAGATAAAAGTTATCAGTCGTGGCGTTCTTTTCGGGCTGCATCAATGCGCAGCAGAATGAACAGCAGGAAGGTGAATCCCCATAGCGACGAGCCGCCATAACTGAAGAAAGGCAGAGGAATGCCTATTACCGGGCACAGTCCAATGACCATGCCCACATTCACCGCCAAATGGAATATCAGGAACGAGGCCACGCAGTAGCCATAGACCCTGCCGAAGGCCGACCGTTGTCGTTCGGCGATGGCTATTACGCGCAGAATCAGCGTCAGGAACAGCGCAAGCACCAGAGTGGCACCCACAAATCCTTCCTCCTCGCCTATGGTGCAGAAAATGAAGTCTGTGTGTTGTTCCGGCACATACTTCAGCTTTGTCTGCGTTCCCTGCAGAAAGCCCTTTCCGGCGAAGCCGCCCGAGCCGATGGCAATCTTCGACTGATGTACATTATATCCTTTGCCCCGAATGTCATCTTCAATGCCCAGAGCCACCTTTATTCGGCCCTGCTGATGCGGCTGAAGCACATTGTTGAAGACATAGTTCACCGAGAAGAGGAAAAGCACGGACACTATGGTCAGACCAATGGTGAGGAGATATTTTCTGAACCGGTGATGAAGCATTACAATGGCCGTGTAAATCAGCCCTGCGCTCAGCATGCAGAGAAAATACACCGTGCCCGGAATTTGAATGCCGCAAAGGGCCAAGATGGTTACAATGACGCCGCTACCGGCATATCCTATTGCCAGATTGCGTGCCAGAATCACATCGTCGCAGTAGAAGAAGACCAGGCAGACCATCACCACCATTATCATGATGAAGACGGTGAATTCGCCCGATGATATGCCGAGTATCAGTGGCTCGGCAAACTTCACCGACACCACAAAATACGTTATCAGGCATAGCAAAGCCATCAGCACCAAACCGCTCATCCCTTCGCGGTAAAGCACAAATATCAGCGACATATATACCAGCGCTGAACCCGTTTCTTTCTGCATCAGGATGAGAATGACCGGCACGAAGATTATCACTAAAGCCTGCAGATAATTTGTGGCTTTCTGATTGAGGCTGAAGTTATAAGACGAGAAGAGCTTTGCCAGCGCCAAGGCTGTGGCACATTTGCCAAATTCCGCCGGCTGCAGACTTACAGGGCCGAAAACAAGCCATGAGCGCGACCCTTTTATGTCTGGAGCCAGGAAGATGGTCAGCAGCAGCAAAATCAGCATACACCCGTAGATAGGGTAGGCGTAGGCTTCATAGATGCGGTAGTCGATAAGCAGAAGAACGCAGCCTATTATCAACGACAGCCCTATCCAGGTGAATTGTTTGCCGCTGAATTCCGAGAAGTCAAACAACGAGGCATTGTCGAAGTCATAACTGGCCGCATAAATGCTCACCGCTCCGGCCACCACCAATATCAGGTAGATGACGATTGTGGTCCAGTCTACTGACCGGAACACACTTGTGTTAGCTTGTTTGTCGCCCGGTAATGCAGTCATTTATTCCGGTGTGTTTTTAGGTTTTACAGCAACTGCCGGTTTTGAGGCGGCAGCAGCCGGAGCAGAGGTGGTTTTCGTTGCCGAAACCTTCTCTTTCTTCTCCTTTTCTTTCTCCAAAGCTTTCTTCTTCTCGGCGTATCCGGTGCGATAGGTTACGGCTTTGAGCATACGGTCTTCGAGAGCCGTGCGCGTAACCTTTCCGGTGAGGTATTTTTCCATCATCAGCGAGCCTATGGGCACACCGTAAGTGGCGCCGTAGCCTGCCGTTTCCACAAACACACAGATGGCTATCTTAGGGCTGTTCATGGGAGCAAAGCCCATAAACACCGAATGGTCAGGTCCGTGCGGGTTTTGCGCCGTGCCTGTCTTGCCGCATACCTCTATGTCGGGCAGATTGGCCGTGCGGCAGGTGCCTCCTAACACAGCTTTGCGCATGCCCTGAACAATGTAAGTGTAATAGCCCATGTTGACGCGCGTGTAGTGCTTTTTGCGATATGAGGCATCTATCACAGTGTCTTGCACGGCTTTTACCACATGAGGAATGTAGTAATAACCCCGGTTGGCAATGGTGGCTGCCAGATTGGCTATCTGTAACGGCGTGGCAAGTACCTCGCCCTGGCCTATGCTGACCGAGATGACGCTGTTGGCGCTCCAGCGGCCACCTTTGAAAGCCTTGTTATAGAAATCGGCATTGGGTATGAAGCCGCGCGACTCGTTGGGTATGTCGATGCCTAACTTATATCCGTAGCCCATACTCACCAGGTAATCTTTCCAGCGGGTGAGCTGCTCATACGCAGTGGTGCCCTTGCGGTCAATCATGTACTTGAAGCCCCAGCAGAAAAAGGCGTTGCAAGAGGTGGCTATGGCGGGCACCAACGACAGAGGAGCAGCATGGGAGTGGCACCTTACACGCAATCCGTTGACATATCCATGTGCGCAGGGATAGGAGGTATGAGGTGTTATCACTTTCTCCTGAAGGAAAATCAGACCCTGAGTCGGTTTGAAGGTTGAACCGGGAGGATAGGCTGCCTGTATGGCACGGTTGAAGAGGGGCTTCGTCGGGTCTTTGACAAGCTTTGCGTAGTTCTTGCCGCGTTCTCTGCCCAAGAGCAGCGACGGGTCGTAGTTAGGACTTGTTACCAAAGCCAGAACTTCGCCTGTTTTCGGTTCTATCGCCACTATGGCGCCTGACTTGCCCTGCATCAGCCGTTCGCCATATTCCTGCAAATCCCAGTCTATGCCCAAGGTGAGATTATGGCCTGAAACAGGCTCCTGGTCATGAATACCGTTCTCATACGGCCCTTTGATGCGGCCGTGAACATCCTTCATGAAGATATTCACACCTTTGACCCCGCGCAACTGCTTCTCATAGCTCTTCTCCACACCAAGGTCGCCGGTGTAGTCACCTGCCCGGTAATACTGGTCCTTTTCTATGTCAGTGGCGTTGACTTCACGGATATTTCCAAGCACGCTCGCGCCGGCTGTTGTGCTGTATTGACGTACCGCGCGCCTGCTTATGTCGAAACCGGGAAACAGGCTTAGCTTCTCCTGGATACGGCCATAATCCTCCTGACTCAGCTGGCTCAGCAGCTTCTGTTGTGTATATGACGAATAGCCGGGGTTCTTGCGCGTATCCTTCATCTCGGCCCACAGGGCATCGAAGTCTGCGCGCGACATCCCTAAAATCTTACAGAGCTGAAGGGTGTCGAAATCCACGGCCTCGCGCGGTGTAACCATCAGGTCGTAGGCCGGTTGGTTATATACCACCAAGCGCCCGTTGCGGTCGTAAATCAGACCACGCATGGGATATAACACCTTCTTGAAGAAGGCATTGCTATCGGCATTCTCGCGGTAGGTATGGTCGCCTAACTGCAATCCGAAAAGCCGGATTACATAAATCACCACAAGAAGGCTGATGAAACCTCCTATCACATAGCGCCGTCTTGCAAGTTTATAATCTTTGCTCACGTTTCTTAAGCATCAATCCATCTATGCCCAGCATCAGCAGAAACGACAATAACGTGCTTGAACATATCATAAGCACCATTTCCCAAAAAGAGGCTGCCGTAAAATATTCTATGATGAAATAAAGCAGGCAATAGATGAGAACCATTGTTATCAGATATTTGGAATAAATCCATATACCTAACGTAGAAATAGACGGAGTTATTTCAGCAATACTCTCATCGCGTTGAGTATACAGCGAAAATACCGGTTTTTTCACCGCCGCAAGCAATGTGCAAGCCAGAGCGTTCATGCCTAATGTGTCGGAACAGATATCAATGGTCAGACCCATCAGGAAGCCCAGAGTGATGAGAGCATTGAAGCTCACTCCCATGCCCAGACGGATGATGAAGTAAATGAACACTATGGGAGCAGCTACACCAAACAACATGATGTGGTTGAAAATCAGCACTTGTACAAGCACCAATGCCACAAAAAGAATCAGATAGTCGGCTATTGTGCGTGCCATAATGAGGTTACATTTGCATATTGTTTGGAGCTGCGGGTTTTATTGCCAGTGAATCAAGCTCGCTGCTGTAAATGTCTCTTATCACCCATACCTTGCCCAGATGGCGGAAATCGGGGAGAAGCTGAATCTTCAGGGTGAGATAATTGTCGGTTGAAGATTTCAGTTTGCCGATAATGCGACCCACAGGCACACCCTCAGGCAAAGCCGTGGAGAAGCCTGATGTTACCACCAGCGAGTTCTTGTAATACTTGGCATGACGCGGCACCTCTTCCATATAGGCCACCGAAGGGTCATTGTAGCGCCAGTGAAGGCTGCCCACGAACTCCGTGCCGGCTATCTTCACCGAGAAGCGCTGCGAGCTGTTAAGCACTGATATTACGCGACTTACGTGCGGCTGCGAAACATCCACAATGCCCAACAGACCGAAGCTGTTCACCACACCCATGCCGGGGCGGATGCCCTGGTCTGTGCCTTTGTTGATGGTGAAATAGTTGTCAACCCGATTCTGGCTGTTGCCTATCACCGATGCCGTTATATAGCTGAAGCGTTCGGGCTGCGGTATGAGGCTCGCCGTATCCGGAATCTGTTCTCGCGCAGCCTGCAGTTCGCTTTCAAGAGCATAGATGCGTGTCTGCAGAGCGGCATTTCGTTCCTCCAGAGCCGCATTCGTCTCGCGAAGCCCCATATAGCTGTTGACTTCGCCATAAACGCTGTTTAAACTCGCACTGACACTGTTGGCTGACGTGAGCCACACACTCTGCTGAAAATTATTGAAATTGAACAGCAACAGACAGCTGACCACTATCAGGAAAGTCAGCAATATCCACGAGTTATAGCGTATAAGAAAGTTTAAAACGTTGCGCATAACCGTAACTGGGTGGCGCAGACGCCCCTTAACGCATCAGGAAGGAGAAGCGGTTGATGTTTTTCAGAGCTATGCCTGTGCCCAAGGCCACCGAGTGGAGCGGGTCTTCGGCCACTATGAACGGAATACCAATCTTGTCTGACAAACGCTTGTCGAGACCGCGCAGCAGAGCACCGCCACCGGTGAGATAGATACCGTTGCGCATGATGTCGCCGTATAGCTCAGGAGGTGTCTGCTGCAAGGCTGCCTTGATGGCATCTTCCATCTTCTGAATGGTGCCGTCGATGCAATGAGCTATTTCCTGATACGATACCGGCACAGTCATCGGGTCGGCGGTCATGCGGTTCGGGCCGTTTACTATGAAGTCTTCGGGCACGTCGCTTTCGAGCTCGGTAAGAGCCGAGCCAACGGCTAACTTGATGCGCTCAGCAAGGGTGGGACCTACTTTCACGCTGTGAACGCGCTCCATGTGGTCCTGTATGTCCGCTGTCAGCTCGTTGCCGGCAATACGGATGCTCTTGTTGGTTACAATGCCTCCAAGCGAAATCACGGCAATCTCTGTTGAGCCGCCGCCTATGTCCACAATCATGTTGCCTTCAGGAGCCTCTACATCGAGTCCTATGCCCAGAGCTGCTGCCATAGGTTCATAAATCATATAGACATCGCGTCCGCCGGCATGTTCGCTGCTGTCGCGCACGGCACGCAACTCAACCTCTGTGGAGCCGGAAGGGATACATACCACCATACGGAGCGACGGCGAGAACCAGCGGCGTTTGCTGCTGACCATCTTGACGAGGCCGCGAATCATGTGCTCGGCGGCATTGAAGTCGGCTATCACACCGTCTATCATGGGACGAACCGTGCGGATACCCGGGCTTTCCTTGCCTTCCATCTGATGAGCTGTGGTGCCCACGGCTATCGGTTTGCCTGTCTTGACGTCCATGGCAACTACTGACGGCTCATCTACTACTATTTTGTCCTTATGTATGATGATGGAGTTGGCTGTGCCAAGGTCCATCGCTATTTCTTGTGTAAAACTGAAGAGTCCCATTTAATATATTTGGTTGCTGATTGAGGAAAAAGTTGATGATTTTACTCAATCAATGTCTGAAGTGTCTGATTTTTGTCATTACCATCGGAATGCCCTTTTCGCGGCAGAACTCAATGGTTTCATTATCGCGAACCGAGCCGCCGGGCTGAACAACGCCGCGCACACCCTCGTGCCATGCCAGTTCAACGCAATCACTGAAGGGGAAGAAAGCGTCAGATGCCATTACTGCGCCCTGCAGCGAGCGGTTGGCCTCTTTGGCACGGGTTATGGCATGTTTCAAAGCATCGATGCGACTTACCTGTCCCATTCCGGCGCCAAGCAGTTTGCCGTCTTTTACCAAGACTATGGCGTTCGATTTGAAATGCTTCACAAGCGTGTTGGCCAGCGCCATGTCACGCAACATAGCCTCAGTCGGCTTGTCGGTGGTGGCAATGGTGTAATCGTCGGGCAATCCGCAGGCCACGTCGCAGTCCTCTTCCAGATAGCCGTTGAGAGCTGAACGCAAACGCGTGGCCGGAAGCTGCATGGTGTGAGCGTGCAGGATAACCCTGTTTTTCTTGTGCTTGAGAATTGCAAGAGCTTCCGGCGAATATTCCGGAGCCACAATCACCTCAAAGAATATCTTGTCAATCTCCGCAGCCGTTTCGGCATCTATGGGTCGATTCACCACAATCACACCGCCGAAGGCTGAAACAGGGTCGCAAGCCAAAGCAGCTTTCCACGTCTCGGTGAGGTCTTCGCCGCTTGCCAGTCCGCAGGGATTGTTGTGTTTCAGAATGGCCACCGTAGGCTCGCTGAAATCGTTTATCAGCGAGAGAGCAGCGTCGATGTCGAGGATGTTGTTGTAGCTTATCTCCTTGCCGTGGAGCTGAGTGAACATCTTGTCGAAGTCGCCGAAGAAACGGCCCTGCTGATGCGGGTTTTCGCCGTATCTCAGATGACGGCAACCATTGGCAGTGAGGCGCAGAGCTGTGGGCGAAGGCGCATCGAACCAGTTGAAGATGGCACTGTCGTAAGCCGACGAAACCGCAAATGCGCGGCGAGCCAAATCGCGGCGCTCATCAATTGTAGTGCCGCCGTTGTTGCGTTGCAGCATGGCTTCTATAAGACCATATTCACTGCGCGAAGCCACAATGGCCACGTCGTTGAAATTCTTTGCAGCCGCGCGGATGAGCGAGATGCCGCCTATGTCGATTTTTTCTATGATGTCGGCTTCTGAAGCTCCCGAAGCCACCGTTTCCTCAAAAGGATAGAGGTCAACGATTACCAGGTCAATCTCGCCGATGTTGTAAGTCTTCAACTGCTCCTTGTCGCCGTCGTTTCCGCGACGCGCCAGGATGCCGCCGAAAACAGCCGGATGAAGGGTTTTGACACGGCCTCCGAGTATGGATGGATAACCGGTTAAATCTTCTACTGCCGTACACTGCAGACCCAGACCTCTGATAAATTCCTGCGTTCCGCCTGTTGAAAGAAGCTCAACATTATTATCAGCCAATAACTTCACGATTTTTTCCAACCCGTCTTTGTAATAGACGGAGATTAAAGCCCTTTTTATTTTCTTTATCTCCATTACTCGGTACAAAATTTTTCGCAAAGTTAAGAAAAAATGTGTGAACTTGCAACTGCCCTGCCAAAACTTTTTTGGAGGAAATAGTTGGCGTATGGAATATTTTCATTATCTTTGCAAAATAAAGCGCCTGAGACGCCGAAAAACACACCAAGACAATGACGAACCGGGAGGACGAAAAATACTATCTGTCGATCAGCAAAGAGGAGCTGTCAAAGCTGCCTCAGGCTCATTTTTCGGGCAAGATAGTGGTGATAGACAAGGTAGAGAATATTCATGCGGCCGTGAAAAAGCTGCGTGAATGGTCTGTGATAGGCTTCGATACGGAGACGCGACCCAGCTTCAAAAGGGGACGCAGCAACTCCGTGGCGTTGTTGCAGCTTTCCTGCGACAATACCTGTTTCCTCTTCCGTCTTAATGATATTGGTTTTGCTCCCGAGCTGAGAGACCTGCTCGAAGATGAGTCTATTTTAAAAATAGGCGCTTCGGTGCATGACGACTTTCATCATCTCAACAAGCTGGCTGAGTTCAAGCCGGGCGGATTCGTTGATGTGCAGCAATATGTGAAGGAATTTCGCATTGAAGATAATTCTCTGGCGCGCATTTACGGCATAATGTTCGGTGAGCGCATCAGCAAGAATCAGCGCCTTACCAATTGGGAGCAACCTTCGCTCACCAACAGTCAGCAGGAATATGCGGCGCTCGACGCTTTTGCCTGCACGCGTATTTATTACTGCTTGCGCGAAGGCTGTTTCGACCCTTTGGCATCGCCTTATAAGCATTTCCCGGAGGCTGAACAGCAGGATGCTGTCACCAACACCCCGGCGCAGTAAAAGCGAATCTTCGATTTCCTCCCTTCTTCTCAACTTTTAGACTATCTGAATTATGGCTAAGAGAATTTTTGGCATTGTGATGCTCCTCATCGCAATAGTTTTTGGTGTGCAGGCTCAGACCGAAATGCGGGTTATGTCGTTCAATATCCGCTATCTCAATAACCGCGACTCGCTTCCTAATCAGTGGGTAAACCGGGTTGACAGACTGTGCGGTTACATAGATGAGGTCAACCCCGATTTGCTTGGCTTGCAGGAGGCTCAGCCTCGTCAGGTCGCTGATATGAAGAAGCATCTGAGCGGATATGAGTGTCTGTGGGCCGGACGTGAAAATGGAGCTGACAAAGGAGAAGCCACGTCGGTGTTTTATCGCAAAGAGAGGTTTAAGCTGTTGGGCGACGGACACTTCTGGCTCTCGGAAACACCCGATTCTTCGTCGTTTGGCTGGGATGCCGACTGTAAAAGGATTGCTCAATGGGTCCTTCTGCAGGATGTGACCACGGGGCAAAAAATATTATACTGCAACACCCATTTTGACCATATAGGACTCACCGCACGGAAGGAATCGGCAAAGCTGCTCAAGCAAAAATTACGCGAGATAGCCCCGGAGGTTACCATGATTATAAGTGCTGATTTCAATACCAACGAGGCGGAAGAGACTTACTCGCTTCTCACCGATTACCTCTATCCGGTGAGTGATACATGGAAGGTGGCGAAAGAGCGCAGCGGCGGACCGGCTACCTGGCAGAATTGGGGGAAAGAGGCAAATACCCCCGACAATAAGATTGATTTTATCTTCGTGTCGCAGGGCGTTGACGTGCCAAAAGCTGTTATAGCTCCCTCTTGTAACTCAGTAGGGGAGTATTATTCCGATCATAACGCCATTTGGTGCGATTTGCTCATCAAATGACCGGCAGCTGCTATTTGTGGAATGGTGGCTCCTATTTGTCTGAATCAGTCTGAGATTCCCTTTTCCGTCGTTCGTCGCGCAGTCTGTCGCGCTTATGCATGAAGTAATACAGTCCAATCAGAATCAGAGCCTCGCCAACAAGTATAAGTATGGAGGTGAGACGCGTGGCCGGATTGATAAAGTTTTCGCGGCCCAACACTGCCATGATAATGGCGTAGATGGCCAAAACGAGAGGTATTACCTGATAGCGTTTCATAGAATGGTGATTTTCAGACCATCATAGCCAAGATTTATACCTTTGGGCAATTTAGCGTCTTCTGTGTCGTGCAAACCTATCTCATGGCAGAAATGTGTAAGATAAGCGTGCTCAGGCTTCAACGTCTCAATAACCTTCAAAGCCTCTTCCACGCTGAAATGGGCAAAATGGCTGCGATGACGCAGAGCATTGAGAATCAGAGTGTCGAGGTCCTGCAGATTCTCCATTGTCTCCGGCGGCAGTTCGGAAGCATCCGTGACATAGCCGAAGCGGCCAATCCTGAAACCGAGAATCGGCAACTTGCCGTGATAAACGCGTAAGGGCAGAATCTTAAGGCCGTCAATGACACATTCCTCACCGGCGGCTATCTGATGTAAAGTCAGCCTGGGAACACCCGGATAGAGGTTGTCGCGGAAACAATAATCGAGACGCCGCTGCAAATCCTCCATTACGTCATGTTGCGCAAAAATCGGCACATCGCCGTTTACACAGAAAGGTCTCAGGTCGTCAATCCCTCCCACATGGTCATAATGGCTGTGGGTAATCAGCACAGCGTCGAGCCTGTCTATTCCGGCGCGGAGAGCCTGCTGACGAAAATCGGGCGACGGGTCAATCACTATGCTCAGCCCGTGAGTCTTTATCCATACCGATGACCTCAGCCGTTTGTCTTTTGAGTCAGATGATGTGCAAACGGGGCAGAGACAACCAATCTCAGGCACCCCTTTGCTGGTGCCGCTGCCCAACATTTCCACCTCCATTTTTGTGGAGATGTAGTTAACCTCAGGACGTAAGTCAACCGCAAAGCGGCGTTTAACCTCATTGCGCACCTTTTCGGCCAGTTGCTCCACATCCTGCGCGGTGGCATCCCCTTTATTGACAATCACCAGACATTGTTTGGGATAAATTTCAGCGCCACCCACGGAGGCCCCTTTCATGCCTGCGTGTTCTATGAGCCATCCGGCTGCCAGTTTCATGCGCTTGCCCTCATCCACAGGATAAGCCACAACATCCGGCGCCAAAGGCTTAATGACCTCGCTGAAGTAATAAGCGTCCACAACGGGGTTGCGGAAGAAACTGCCTGCGCTTCCAATCTCTTCCGGGTCAGGGAGTTTGGCTTTGCGGACAGCGCGGATTTCATCGCGCACCTCGGCTATTGTGGGCACATGACCAAGACGTTCGCGGAGGCTCTTCAGGGGACCGTAATCAAGATTTTCGGCCGTATGTGAAGGCTTGAGGCGGAAGCTTACACGAAGCACTATATAACGCCCTTTCCATTCATGTTTGAAGCGGCTCTCGCGATAGCCGAAGCCACATTGCGAGCCGAGGATGCGCTCCACTTTGCCGGTTTGCACATCCATAACTTCCACACTGTGAATCAGATTGCCGGCCTCTACGCCGTATGCGCCAACATTCTGTACGGGCGACGCGCCTACCTCGCCGGGAATGTCGATGAGGTTTTCGAGTCCGGCGAGTCCCTCTTCCACCGTCCAGTCAACGAAATCGCTCCAGTTCTCTCCGGCGCCGGCAATGGCAAAAACAGTGTCGGCATCTTTGCGGTAAGCTGTTCGGCCCAGGATGTCGGATTTCAGAATCAAGCCGTTGTAATCGCCGGTGAAAAGCAGGTTGCTTCCGGCGCCTATATGCAGCCATTCATTATCGCGGAAAGCTTCGGTTCGCATCAGCTTCTTCAACGCTTCAACCGAGTTGTAACGCGCGAAATATCGGGCTTTTGCCGGAATATGGAAAGTGGTGAGCTGAGAAAGGTCTTTTGCTTGTTCTATCATAGTAATACGGCTTTGCTGCCGCTGCACAAGATTCTTAAAACAGATGTTAACGGGCTTGCTTGAAGCGCAACAGGAGCCCGTCTTCAAACATCAGATAACTGCCGTCGGGATATTGCCACAACTCATAAAGAAGCGACGAGTTGTGCCCTTGCGACACATCTTTGGGATTTCCCAAGGCCAGACGAGCTTCCGTTTTGGTCATGCCTTCGGCCAGTTGCTGCCGTTGTATCAAATGCCAGGTCTCATTACTGATGCCGGGGTAATTGCCACGCGGGTCGGTGAGCGAAAATTGCTGACTGAAATTGCGGGCTGCCGGTCCTGATTCAGGCAGCGAAACGGGTAACCACCCGCTCAGACTGTCGGTGCTGAAACAGATTCGAGCCGGATAGACGTTCACCCCCGCACGCACATTGCTTATTTTCACCGGAGAGTATTTCAGCCCTTTCACCGTGAGCGAGTCAGAGTTCAGCCACAGCGGATTCTTAACCCACAAAGTCTTGCCTGCGAGCATATTGTTGAAACGGTCAATGACATCCGCATCCACCATCATCGGCAGGTTCATGCTGGTGATAGACGAGTTCTTCAAAGGCAAACGGAATTCCCTTTCCTTGTCGCGGAAAATCAGCACAGTCAGAGTGTCAAGAGCCGCATTGACGCGTTTTTCCGACGAGATATATTGCAGCGTGTCATTGGCCAGATGCATGCTTAAGGGGTCGGGCGGAAGCGTCTGCGGGTCGAACATCAGCGCAGCACGGTCGTCAAGCACCACAAACCGCATTCCCGGTTTCCAGCCCTGCAGAGGAAGACCCTTGAGCGAATCCACCAGTCTGTCTTCAGCAGCCGGCAGAGTGGCCAACACGTCATTTTTATTCATTTCCACACGCTGAGTGCCTTCAACGCCCGTGAAACATGAGGTGAGTGGAAACAAGAAGCCGAGGCATAACAGAATTATGCCCGGCTTCGATATGATACGGTTGCTTGAATGAGTCAAATCAGCTATTCTTATTTCTTATTGCTTTCAATCCATTTGCGGGCATTGACAAATGCGGTGAGCCACGGCGTCAGTTGGTCGTTGCGGCGCCTCTCCGGATATTCAGCACATTGCCAGGGGAAGATGGCACGTTCCAGATGCGGCATCATTGCCAAATGACGTCCGTCGGCACTGACTATACCGGCTACTGCGCCGGGTGAGCCGTTGGGGTTGCCCGGATAAGCCTTATAAGTGTAGCGCAGAGCTATCTGGTCTTCCGGCATGGTGTCGGGGAAACGGAATTTGCCCTCGCCGTGAGCCACCCAAATGCCTAATTTCATACCGGCAAGCGGACCGAGCATTATGGAGTTGCTTTCCGGAATTTTTACGCTTACGAAGCCCGATTCAAACTTATGACTGTCGTTGTGCATCATGCGCGGATGCCGTTCTCCTGCTTCGGGATTTATCAGACCTAATTCCATCATGAGCTGACAGCCGTTGCAAACGCCCAACGAGAGCGTGTGTTTGCGGGCGTAGAAGTCTTCAAGAGCCTTGCGGGCCTTGTCGTCATATTTGAATGAGCCTGCCCAGCCTTTGGCAGAGCCGAGAACGTCGCTGTTGGAGAATCCGCCGCAGAATACTAGCATATCTATATTTTTCAGGTCTTCACGTCCGCTGCGCAGGTCGGTCATGTGCACATCCTTCACGTCGAAGCCGGCCAGATAGAGGCTGTAAGCCATTTCGCGGTCGCCGTTGATGCCTTTCTCGCGGATAATGGCTGCCTTGATGCCGCTTTTTGCCTGCCGATACTCCTCCAAGCCGTGAGCTGTGAGGCGTCCCGGGAATTCCGAAGGAATGGTGTAACGCACCGGTTGACGGCGGTAGTTGTTGAAGCGCTGCTGAGCCTGCTTTTCGCCGCTTTGTTTGCGGTCGAGAAGATATGACGACTTATACCAGACGTCGCGCAAGGCGTCGATGTCGAGACTCAGAGTCCTGTCGCCCTTTTCTATTACCAGACGGCGGATGGACTGCGGGCGACCCAGAACCTTGTAAGGAATGTTTTTGCTGTTAAGCTCGTTTTCCACCAAAGTGTAATCGCGGTCGCGCACCTGAATCACCAGACCCGGATTCTCGGCGAACAAAACATGCACCAGATCCTCGTCGAAGCAGTCGAGATTGAGGCGAATGCCGCCATGCACGTTGGCAAACGTCATTTCGAGCAACGTGGTTATCAGACCACCCGCTGAGATGTCGTGCTGAGCCGGAATCAGGCCGCGGTCTGTGAGAGTCTGAATAGCCTCGAACGCTGCGGCAAACATTTTCGGGTCGCGCACCGTGGGAGCCTCGTCGCCAACCTTATTGAGGCTCTGGGCAAAGGCTGAACCGCCTAACTTCAGACTGTCGCCGCTGAAGTCGACATAGATAAGTCGCGAGGGAATCTTTTTCAGCACCGGCGAGTTGACCTTGTGAATATCGCTTACCTCACCGGCAGCCGAGATTATCACCGTGCCCGATGCACCGGTCGTTTCCAGATAGGCTTTGACGGCAAGCGCCGCTCCGAGAGAACCGACGCCGAGCAGGTTATGCCCACAGCCGTGACCACAGAGGCCGCCGGCGGATTCCTGATGCGTCACGCCCGCCTTCTGGCTCAGATTCATCAGTGCGTCGAATTCGCCCAGAATACCGATGACCGGCCGGCCGCTGCCGAAACGCCCGGAAAAGGCGGTCGTGATATGCCCAAGTCCGGTCTCGAGCTGAAACCCTTCTGCTCGCAGGACCTCCTGCAGCTTCTGTGCGCACTGAAATTCCTTGAAGCCGAGCTCCGGGTGATCCCAGATATAGTCTGCTGTTTCTATCAGCAAATCTTTCTTTTTTTCAACTTCAGCAACAACGTCAAACTTCAATTTATCCCGTTCCCTTTCTGCGCTCACCCATTCATTTTTTTACTATTGTATCAATGTTTGTGTAGATTTTACATTGCCGATTGCTTTATTTTGATTGCAAAATCCGTCATAATTCAGGGTCGCGTTTTTCACGGTTTTGTGCTACAATACAAATGTCGGAAACCGACGGGAAAGGAGCGGCTGTTCCCATGCAGGAAAACATCCCATATTACCCTCTGAAAAGCAGTGCGCGCGGGCTGGACTTTTCGGTCAGCTCCTCCAGCTCCATCCCGATCTCCGAGCAGATCCACTATCACGATTATTACCAGATCTATTACATCCGGCAGGGCTATATCTTTCATCACGTCGGCGACCGGCATCTGAAGCTCGCGCGGGGCGACTGCTTCATCAATTCGCCTTATACCCCGCACCGGATCGAGATGGGGCCGAACACGGCGTTTATTTCCTTCTCCTTCCGCAGCAGCTTCATTCCACCGTCGATCACGTCGCAGCCGGAATTCCAGCGCTTTACGTCCAATCTGCAGTTTTCCGACCTGAACGGGCGCATCCGCCTGCGGACGCAGGATGCCGTGCTGATGGATCAGCTGATGCAACTGACGTACCGGGAATTCTGCGAGACCAATTCCAACTACCAGACCATCGTGCAGTCCACGCTGGCGATGATCCTCGTAATCCTGATGCGCTTTTCCGTCGCGCCGGTGCAGGATTATGAGTATTTTGACAAGCTGATGGCCTCGCTGGATTATATCAACACCCATTTTTCCGAGGATATCAACGCCGTTCACGCGGCCAAGATCGCCTGTATGTCGCAGTCGAGCTATTACCGTGCCTTCAAAAACCTGACCGGCCAGTCGTTCAAGCAGTATCTGAACAAGATCCGGATCCAGCACGCATGCAAGCTGCTGACCAGCACCGACAACCCGCTTGCCGCCATCGCCCTGCAGTGTGGCTTCAATAACTATTCCTCGTTCTATCGCCTGTTCATGAAGGAGTGCTCCCTGTCGCCCTATGAGTACCGCAGCACGAGAGGAGCGGGTGCGTGGAACACTTAAAAATGCCGGGGGAGCTTTTGAGGCAAAGAAAAAACCTTGAAACCGGATGGTTTCAAGGCTTTTTATGGCAAGCAGCACCCTTTTAGATACCGGCATCTGTGTATTCTTTCCGAAGGCGTAACCATTATGCACGATCATGAATTTGCGTATTGATAGAGCTGCAGTTTGTACATCTGGAATAAGTTGGTGAAATATTGACACAAAAAACGCCTCTGACGAAGAAAAGCCAGAGGCGTTTATTTGTTAAGTTGCTGCTTTCTTTCGGGTAGCAGTATCGTGGAAGGAAAAGTATTCCGGCTGATGCCGGGACTGGGCATATTCGAACATCACACCGTCAGAATTAAAGGTATTGCTGGTCACCACAGCCAGGCAGTTATAACTGTCCATAAAGATCAGTTCCCGGTCCTGGGGTGTGGCCTTTTCTACCGTAATTTTTCGCTTACTGGTGACAATCTGCATCTTTAATTCCTGTTCCAGGTAAGTGTAGATGGAGTTTTCTGCGATTTCTTTTGTCAAACCGGGAACAGCGGATTTCAGGAAATAGTTAACGTCCAAAATCAGGGGCTTGTCATCCACGCTGCGGACACGGCAGATATGAAGTACTTCACTACCTACAGGAAAGCTGCTTTCCCGGGACAGGGACTCATCAACGGTAATTGTTTCGTAAACAACTACTTTTGTGCAATAGGTCATCCGGTTTCTGGCAGCGGTTTCCTGGAAGGATTCAATGCCGCCGACGGTAAAATTGGTTTTTTCCGAGGGCTGAAAAATTACCTGCACACCCTTACCGTGGACAGCCTGAACATAACCGTCCTTCACTAGTCCGGCAATGGCCCGGCGGATAGTATTGCGGGAGCAGTCATAAATTCCAATCAGATTATTTTCAGAGGGAAGCAGTTCGCTATACAGATAATCTCCCTGCTCCACATGATACTTTAAATCTCTGTAGATTTCTTCAAATTTGGACTTCGTCAAAGACAACCCCTTCTTAAACTTGTTTGAACATCGAATAGTATATCGGAAGTATCCGTAAAAATCAAGTGTACAAATCAGCGAATAAAGGAAACAATTACAAGCAGATGTGAATCGTCTAAATAATCTGTGATAGTAATAATGAACAAAATGTAAATATTGGTTTTGTATATTGTCACAAAATATGTATTGATGGGAAATAACTTACTATTTCTTTGTTGACTTGTTCAAACAAGCGCGATATAAAGATGCCATAAGGCACTTGTTCAAACAAGTTCAAAATAAAAAAATACAGGAGGAACCACAATTATGGGCAAGTACACTCAGGATGCCGCCAAGCTGCTGGAGCTGGTTGGTGGCAAGGAAAACATCGCAGCAGTCAGCCACTGCATGACCAGAATGCGCTTCGTTCTGAACGATCCCGCACTGGCAAACATCGAAGCCATCGAGGCTATCCCTTCCGTTAAGGGCAGCTTCACCCAGGCTGGCCAGTTCCAGGTCATCATTGGCAACACTGTTGCTGACTTCTACAACGACTTCACCGCCATTTCCGGCATCGAAGGCGTCAGCAAAGACGAGGCTAAGTCCGCAGCCAAGCAGAATCAGAACGCGCTGCAGCGCATCATGACCGCTCTGGCAGAGATCTTCGCTCCCCTGATCCCCGCAATTATTACCGGCGGTCTGATCCTCGGCTTCCGTAACGTTATCGACAGCCTGTACATCTTCGCAGGCGGCACCGCTACTCTGGTTCAGCTGAGCCAGTTCTGGGCAGGCGTTGACCAATTCCTGTGGCTCATCGGCGAAGCCGTCTTCCACATGCTGCCTGTCGGTATCTGCTGGTCCATCACCAAGAAGATGGGTACCAACCAGATGCTGGGCATCGTTTTGGGTCTGACTCTGGTTTCCGGCCAGCTGCTGAATGCATATGCTGTGAATGCTGACGCCGTTATTCCCCAGTGGGACTTCGGCTTTGTTCAGGTGGATATGATCGGCTACCAGGCTCAGGTTATCCCCGCCATGCTGGCAGGTTTCACTCTGGTCTATCTGGAAAAGTTCTTCCGTAAGATCACGCCTGCTGTCATCTCCATGATTGTGGTTCCCTTCTGCAGCCTGCTGCTGGCTGTCATGGCTGCTCACTTCGTTCTGGGCCCCATCGGCTGGGCCATCGGTTCCTGGATCTCCAACTTCGTCTATGCCGGCATCACCGGTCCCCTGCGTCTGCTGTTCGGCGCTGTATTCGGCTTCTTCTATGCACCTCTGGTCATCACCGGTCTGCACCACATGTCCAACGCCATCGACACCCAGCTGTGCGCTGACTTCGGCGGCACCATGCTGTGGCCCATGATCGCTCTGTCCAACATCGCTTAGGGTTCCGCCGTTCTGGGCATGATCTACCTGCAGCGCAAGAACGCCCGTGCTCAGGAAGTCAACATTCCCTCCTGCATCTCCTGCTACCTGGGTGTTACCGAGCCCGCCATGTTCGGTGTCAACCTGAAGTACAACTTCCCCTTCATCTGCGCCATGATCGGTTCCGGTATCGCCGGTGCCTTCTCCGTCATGACCTCCTCCACCGCAAACTCCATCGGTGTCGGCGGTCTGCCCGGCATCCTGTCCATGTAGCCCCAGTCCATGGGTACCTTCGCCATCGCCATGCTGATCGCCATCGCAGTGCCCTTCGTACTGACTGTCATCATCGGCAAGCGCAAGAACATCGCCTGATTCGCCTCTTAAAGTAGGTTCCGGGAAAGACTTCGGTTTTTCCCGGATACCCGCATCAAAGGAGATTTCTCATGGGAAATTTTAAGAACAAAGTTGTGTATCAGGTCTACCCCAAAAGCTTTTGCGACTCCAACGGAGACGGCGAAGGCGATCTGAAGGGCATTACCTCCAAGCTGGACTACCTGCAGGAGCTGGGTGTGGAACTGCTGTGGAGCACTCCCTTCTTCCCCAGCCCCCAGCGTGACAATGGCTATGACGTTTCCGACTACTGCGCAGTGGATCCCCGGTTCGGTACCATGGAGGAACTGGAAGAGCTCATCGCCGAAGCTGATAAGAGAAACATCGGCCTCATGTTCGATATGGTCTTCAACCACACCTCCACCGAGCACGAGTGGTTCCAGAAGGCTCTGGCCGGTGACGAAAAGTACCAGAACTACTACATCTTCAAGGACGGCACCCCCGATAAAATCCCCACCAACTGGGTGTCCAAGTTCGGCGGCCCTGCCTGGGAATATGTGCCCTCTCTGGGAAAATGGTATCTGCACCTGTTCGATGTAACTCAGGCAGATCTGAACTGGGAAAATCCCGAAGTCCGTGAGGAACTGAAGAATGTTCTGCGGTTCTGGAAGACCAAGGGCATTAAGGGTTTCCGCTTCGATGTGGTAAACCTGATCTCCAAGCCTGAGATTTTTGAAAATGACTATATCGGCGATGGCCGTCGTTTTTATACTGACGGACGTCATGTCCACGAATTCCTGAAGGAAATGGTTCGTGATGCAGGCATTGCAGATATGACCACCGTCGGTGAGATGTCCTCCACCAGCCTGGACAACTGTGTCCGCTACACCGCTCCCAAGGAACAGGAGCTGAACATGGTCTTCAGCTTCCATCATCTGAAGGTTGACTACAAGGATGGCGATAAGTGGAGCCTAATGCCCGCCGACCTGATGAAGCTGAAGGATCTCTTCTGCACCTGGCAGGAGGGAATGCAGGCAGAGGACGGCTGGAATGCCGTATTCTGGTGCAACCATGACCAGCCCCGGGCTGTCAGCCGCTTCGGCAACGAGGACAAGTACTGGAAGGAATCCGCCAAGATGCTGGCTGCCGCCATCCATCTGATGCGAGGTACTCCCTACATCTATCAGGGTGAAGAGATTGGCATGACCAACCCTCACTATACTTCCATTGACCAGTACCGGGATGTGGAAAGCCTGAACTACTACCGGATCCTCATGGAAAACGGCAAGACCTCCGAAGAGGCTCTGCAGATCCTGGCAGAGCGCAGCCGCGACAATGGCCGTACTCCCATGCAGTGGGACGACAGCCACGCCGCCGGTTTCACCACCGGTACTCCCTGGATCGATCCTCCTGAAAACTACCGTCAGATCAACGCTGCCGCACAGATGAATGATGAGACTTCTGTCCGTGCTTTCTACAAGAAGCTGGTTCAGCTGCGTAAGGAGATGGAAGTTATCTCCGAAGGCAAGATTGAATTCCTGATGAAGGAAGACGAGAACGTTCTGGCTTACCGCCGTTATACCGATTCCCAGGAGATGCTGGTGATGTGTAACCTTACCAGTGAAGAAGCCCCTGTAACCCTGCCCCAGGGCTGGGAAAATACCGATGTTCTGATCGCAAACTGGGACAATGCTACCGCCCTCACTGATCTGACTCTGCGGCCTTACGAGTGCTTGGCTCTGATCAAGTAATATAGAAAGAAGGAAATAATATGGGTCTTTTTGATAAACTGTTTGGTAAGAAAGAAGAAACCTTTGATCCCAATCATATTTTTGCTCCTATGGCTGGTCAGACCGTGCCTGTAGCAGAAGTTCCCGATCCTACTTTTGCCCAGGGTGTGCTGGGTGAAGGCATTGCCATTATCCCTGCTGACGGCAAGGTATATGCTCCCTGCAATGCTACCGTAGATACTATGTTTGAAACCGGCCATGCATGCAGCCTGGTAGCTGAAAACGGCGCTGAGATTCTGATCCATGTGGGTCTGGAAACTGTTGGCCTGGGCGGCAAGTGCTTCAAAGTTCATGTGAAGAATGGCCAGAAGGTCAAGAAGGGCCAGCTGATGTTCGAAGCAGATCTGGAAGGAATCAAGGCTGCCGGTCTGAATACCATTACCCCTGTCCTGGTTTGCAATGTCGATGACTTTGCTTCCCTGAACGGTCACACCGGCAATGCTGTTACCAATGATGACGTTGTCATCGAACTGAGCAAGTAATTGAATATAATAACGATTTAGGAGGCTAATAATATGAAGCAGTTTGAATATACCATCAATGATCCTCTGGGCATCCACGCCCGTCCCGCTGGCATGCTGGTCAAGGAAGCAAAGGCTTTTGCTGATACTGTAGTAACCATCACCAAGAATGGTACCACTGCGAAGGCCGGTCAGCTAATGAAGCTCATGAGTCTGGGTGTAAAGCAGGGCGATGTTGTTACTGTAGCCGCAGAAGGTGCTAATGAAGATGCCGCAATTGCCGCTTTGACTGCCTTCTTTAACAACAATCTGTAAGCAATCAAATCCTTTTGCCACGGGAAGCGCTGAAATTATAACACTCCTTAAACAAAACACTCCTTCTTCGGCGCTTCCCAACTTTTTTTCCACATATAGAAAGGATACTGCACTATGATTACAATCCAAGGTAAAGGTGTATCCAAGGGCATTGCAAAAGGCCCCCTCTATTTCTTCCAGCGTTCTGACACCACGGTTACGTTGAAAGTTGTCTCTGATATTGAGGCCGAAAAAGCCCGCTTGGCTGTTGCTCAGGAACAGTCCATCCGGCAGCTGAATGCCTTGGCAGAAAAGTGCCAGGAAGATGCCGGTGAGGAGATGGCAGCCCTCTTTGAAACCCATGCCATGTTTGTGGAAGATGAAGACTTTGTAGAGTGTATTACATCTCTGATTGATGAAGAATCCTGTAATGCAGAACACGCCGTGGAACAGGCAGGCATCCAGTTTGCAGCTATGTTTGCAGCTATGGATGATGCATATATGCAGGCTCGTGCTGCGGACATCAAGGATGTGGCCAAGCGGATTCTGAATAATCTGCTGGGTGTTGTGGACGGAGGAATCCACTCTGATGTTCCGGTTATTTTGGCAGCGGACGATCTGGCTCCTTCTGAAACCCTGCAGCTGGACAAGTCCAAGATTCTGGGATTTGTCACCATGGGTGGTTCCGGTAACTCTCATACTGCTATTTTGGCCCGTACTATGGGTATCCCTGCTATCTGCGGTGCTGGTGAAGCTCTGGCAGAAGGCTACAATGGCCGTGTTGGCTACATTGATGGTGAAACTGGTCAGCTGATCATCGATCCCGACGCTATGACTCAGGCTGCTCTGAAAGAAAAATATGAAAAACAGCAGGAAACAAAGAAGCTGCTGGAAACCATGAAGGGCCAGGAAGATATCACTCTGGATGGAAAGAAGATGTTGCTGTATTGCAATATCGGTTCTCCCGAGGATGTGGCTGCCGTTCTGGCAAACGATGGTCAGGGTATCGGTCTGTTCCGCAGTGAGTTCCTTTACTTAAGTGCTTCCGATTACCCCACTGAGGATGAGCAGTTCGAGGCGTACCGTAGTGTTGCTGATGCCATGAACGGCAAGCGTGTTGTGATTCGTACTCTGGATATCGGTGCAGACAAGCAGGTGGATTATTTCGATATGAAGGAAGAAGAAAATCCTGCCCTGGGTGTTCGCGCTATTCGTATCTGTCTGAATCGTCCTGAGGTATTCCGCACCCAGTTGCGCGCTCTGTACCGGGCATCTGTTTACGGTAAAATTGCCATTATGTTCCCCATGATCACTTCTGTCTGGGAAGTCAAGGAATGTAAGCGTGCCTGCATGAGCGTTATGAAAGAACTGGAAGCCGAGGGTATTCCCTATGACAAGGATACTGAGCCGGGCATTATGATCGAGACTCCTTCCTCCGTATTTGTGGCCGAGGAACTTGCCAAACTGGTGGACTTCTTCTCTGTTGGCACCAACGATCTGACTCAGTATACCCTGGCCTGCGACCGTCAGGCAAACGATCTGGGTAAGTTCTATGATCCTCATCATCCCGCTCTGCTCCGTGCCATCAAAATGGCTGCCGATGCTGCCCATAAGGCTGGCATCTGGATCGGTATCTGCGGCGAGCTGGGTGCTGACATTTCCATGCTGCCTACCTTCCTGGCTATGGGTATCGATGAACTGTCTGTATCTCCCTCTGCCGTGCTGCCTGTTCGTGCAGCCATCCGCCAGAGCATTGCTCAAACTTGCACGCTGGAGATGCTGGAGTGCTGATGCATGCTTGAAATAAGAATCCTCAATAGCCGCGGCAGCTTTTTTGAGTATCTCGTTTTTAGGTGCAGCCATTTGCACATATTGGGATAGAAGTTTTTCAGATAGAATACTGGAATAGTACGGGAAAAGCGATTTGTCCTTATCCCACAGTTTTTCCAGAACATCACGGCCAAAAGCAGGTAAACTCTCGAATGTGTGTCCCATCCAATAAAAGCCCTTGAGCTTGGGATTGATTTGGTATAGCAAACTTTAGTTTACCGTCGTGGAAGGTTTCTGCAACGAAAATGTTCATGCCCTTAATCG
>ENA-ORNR01000712-ORNR01000712.1-human-gut-metagenome-genome-assembly--contig:-NODE-712-length-31911-cov-17.136018_pt1 | contig 31911 bp, 34 predicted proteins | sample MGYA00242114_ERZ509020 | MGnify/ENA primary metagenome ERZ509020 (study PRJEB26280, sample SAMEA2338758) | human gut metagenome | biome: human gut; feature: human-associated habitat; material: faeces...
GCAATGGCAATGGGAGCTATTGGGCTGAATACAAATATCGTGAGCCTTGTGAAAAAGGGCGGCAAGCCTATAATTCTCGGATTTTGCTGCTGGACCGTGATAACCCTTGTTTCTCTGGCAGTTCAATATATGACGGGAATATACTCCGGCAATATTTTATAAATCATATGATCTCATAACGTAAGACACGGCGCTCAGCAGGGTGCTGTGTTTTTTTGCCCTTTACAACCCGATTTCATAATGCTATAATAAAAATAACTTTTTTCTCAAAAGACCTAAAAGACACCCAAAGGATATACAAAGGATACACGGTCAGGGTATTATATTATCAAGGAGGGCGGAAAAATGGCTTACAGCGTGTTACTGGTTGAAGATGATGAGCAGATCAGGGAAGTCATCACAGACTACTTTGCTGCCAAGGACGGCGTTATATCCGTGGAAACAGCAGCGGACGGCGATAAGGGCATGGAGCTTATACATAACAATGAGTATGACCTTATCCTGCTTGATGTGATGCTTCCAGGAACAGACGGCTTTTCCCTTTGCCGTTATATCAGAGCGGAAAGCAGTGTTCCCATATTGTTTCTCACAGCAAGGGGACGTGAAGAGGATAAACTCTACGGATATGACCTTGGCTGTGATGATTATATGGTCAAGCCATTCTCTTTAGCCGAGCTTTACGCAAAAGTCAACGTCATTCTGAAACGTTCAAAGGGAATGACTGTATCAAAAGTCATGACTTGCGGAAAAATATCCCTCGACCCTGTGAAAATGACGGTAATGGCTGACGGCAATGCCGTTGAGCTTCCCCCGAAGGAATATGAGATACTGAAATATCTCATGGAGCACAGGGATTGTGTTGTCGGCAGAGACACGCTTCTTGACAGGGTGTGGGGATACGATTATTTCGGAGCGGACAGAGTTGTGGATAATCACATCAAGAAGCTCAGAAAAGCAATGGGTCCCGCAGGCAGTCAGATCAAAACAGTTATTTCCAAAGGCTATAAGCTGACAGACTGAAAGGATATGATCTTATGAGAAAAAAGAACACTGCCAAAAGCGTCCGTATATCAAAAAAGCGTGTATTCGCAAAAAAGCTTGTCTCCACATTTATTGTATGTGCATTGTTTACAGCTGCAATTACAGCGGGAGTTGTTACATATATCAGAGGCGAGTGCATTTCCGTGTCAGGTCAGGCTTCGCAGAGCATCAAACTCGGCTATGACAAAGGCTTAGGCGAGCCTTTTATCAGAATGGCAATTACCGAGCTGAGCGGACATAATGACATTACCGACACATTTGTTGCCGTGTATGATGAAAACAGTGATTATTATATTTGCCCCGAGGATACGGCGATCCTCAGCTTTAAAAAGGACGATGCCTCCGATATTCATTATTATGAGCCTGACAGCAGTGCGGAAAGCGTTATTGAAGATATGAAGTCCCAATATGGCTCAAATGCCGATGAGCTTGGCGATCTGTATGATTTTGCCTGCGACCGTTTCTGCCTAACGGATAACACCTTTATCCCGCTTGAGATAAGCGTTTACAGCGCCGAAAATAAGGTCGATACCATATTTACCGACATAGTTGTTCCCGAGGGAGCGGAGGTATATACTTCAGCTGACGCTCAGGTGTCAAGGCTTTCCTTTATTTACGCACAGGTTGACAAGGATAAGTTTGCATATGTTCAGCAGCTTGTAAAGGACAACGGAGGTATTGACAGTACGATAGAAGAGTTTGACAGAATTACCGACATTTCAGGCATAGAGCTTGGCGGCAAAAGTCGTTATATAGGCGAAGCGCTTATATTCAACGCCGGTGCAGTTGTCGGTAAAGCTCTGCGGTTCATTGTCCCTGTAATGATAGCCGTTATGCTGATAATAGCATATCTCAGAGCATCAAAGGAATATGCCGTCCTCAGCGCACATTATGAGATAGAGGACCGCCGCAGAGATATGACCAACAAGCTTGCCCATGACCTGAAAAGCCCTCTTATGGTGATATCAGGCTATGCGGAAAATCTTCAAAGCGGAGTAAGTCCCGATAAAAATAAGCATTATATCTCAGCGATTCTTGACAACGTAAGATATATGGATTCCATAATCGCAAGCGTTCTGGAGCTGTCAAAGCTTGAAGAGAGCGACATAACTCCAGAAGCCACGGAGCTTGATGCAGCCGAACTGCTTCACGGCATTGCGGCAAACTATGAAAATGAGCTTGAAAAGAATGACCTGAAGCTTAGCATAAACGGAACCGCCGATTTCACGGCAGATAAAAAGCTTATGATGGACATTCTGACAAATCTCATGGAGAACGCCGTAAAATATACTGATGTATCGGGCAGTATAACCGCAGAATGCCGCAAAGGATACATCTGCATCACAAACGACTGCACGGAAGCTGATAAACTTAATGCCGACGAGCTTACAAAGCCTTTTGTAAAGGGCGACAACAGCAGAAACGGCAGAAAGGGGAGCGGTCTGGGACTTTCAATAGCTGCCGAGGCTGCCCGCAGGCAGGGGCTTTCCCTTGAAGTAAAGGCTCAGGACGGAAAGTTTTCTGTTACAGTCAGCCAAAAATAAATAATTGACCAATCAAAGAAGGAGTGTCCGAAATGATAAACAAATTACACCTGGCAATGATAGAGCTGTACAGCGGAGACGCAAAGAGAATACAGCATTTCTGCAAGGTGCACAGCTATGCAAAACTTATCGGCGAATCGGAAAATCTGGACAGCAGGAGCCTGTTCATTCTTGAAGCCGCTGCCCTTACCCACGATATAGGAATTCACACCTGCGAAGAAAAATACGGCAGCTGCGGCGGCAAGCTGCAGGAAAAGGAAGGCCCTGCAATAGATGCAAATCTGCTTAAAGAGCTGGGCTTTGATGACGATGTTTCCGAAAGGGTACAGTTCCTGATAGCCCATCATCATACATACGATAACATTGACAGTGCGGACTATCAGATACTTGTTGAAGCCGATTTCCTTGTAAACATAATGGAGGACGGACTTTCAAAGGAAGCTGCTCTGAGTGCGTATAACAGGATATTCAGGACAGGGTGCGGAAAGAAGATATGCAGGGATATGTTTGGGATTTGAGGTAGGTTATAGTTCTTTACATTTTTCTTTATATGTGTTAGAATGAAAGTAACCTAATAAGACTGGAGTAATTTGAATGTCAGTATCAAGACAACTTCTGCCGGTGCTGCTTTCTGAAAAGAAAAATGCTGTAAAAGGCGGAATATACAATAAGATGCAGGTGGATTTTGCATACAACTCCAATCGTATTGAAGGTAACTGCCTGACTTATGAGCAGACTCGCTATATATTTGAAACACATACAATAGGCGGTACTGCATCAGTGAATGATGTTTTTGAGGCAGCTAATCATTTCAGATGCTTTGACTATATCCTCGATACTATAGATGAGCCTATATCCGAAAAGCTTATCAAAGAGCTTCATCGCAAACTTAAATCAGGAATTATTACAGACGATGATTCTGCTGTGGTAGGGGACTATAAGAAATATCCCAACACAGTGGGAGAGATAACAACTACACTTCCTGAAGAGGTTTCGGGGGCTGTCAGAGCGCTCATAGAAGAATTCAGTCACCGTAACGCAGCGGATATGTATGATGTGGCAGAGTTTCATGCCGAGTTTGAAAAAATACACCCTTTTTATGATGGCAACGGTCGTATCGGCAGGCTGCTTACACTTAAAATGTGCCTGCAAAATGGCATAGTTCCCTTTATCATCAGCGATCAAATGAAGCATTTTTACTATGCAGGGCTGAAAGAGTGGCAGATACAGCAGAAATATGCCCATCTGATAGATGTGTTCCTCGAATCTCAGGACGACATGAAAGCAGCTCTTGATTATTTCAGGATAGATTACGATCATACCGATGTAACAGCAAGAGAGCTTATAAACAAGAGAAAATAAAAGTCACACTGATATACTTATGTGTATGAAACACAGAGCATATCAGTGTGATTTTTTATTTTACATACGATAATATTCCTTAAAAATGTAAAAATGTTCCGCAATGACACTGAGTGACTATAAGAATGATGTATAATAATATTAAAGGGAGATATCCGTGTGCGCTGGGGAGCGGTACAGTCCGAATATCATCATTTTGAAAGTTCTGTCTGATAAAATTTCGTTAAGATATATAATTTTGGCGTACCGCAAATAGCAGTAATGAAAAATATGTTACAAAAGGCGACTTTACTATTTACAAATCGGCTTTTGGGGTGTATAATATTTAAAACCAATAAATGCCTTTTACCAAAATGGAGAGAACATGGAATCACATAGATCTGAAAAAAAGCGGACGATATTCTGGTCGGCTGCGGCGATAATTCTTATGGTCTGCATATTCGGCTTTTCCACCCAGAGCGGTACGGAAAGCAATGGGCTGAGTATGAAAGTGACCAAATTTTTTGCGGAGCTTCTTTTCTTCCGTTTTGACTCAATGGACATTGGGCAGCAGACCTTTATAATCACCGAATTGAATTTTTTTATAAGAAAGCTTGCGCATTTTACTGTCTATACAGCTCTCGGAATGGTTGTTTATACGGCTGTGGTATCTTCGGGCATTAAGCTCAGACACAAGAGGCTGTTCTCGCTTGCAATATGTGCATTGTACGCTTCTGCCGATGAAATACACCAGTATTTTGTGTCAGAACGAACAATGCGTTTGAAGGACGTTTTTATCGACAGTATGGGTTCGCTTTTGGGCATTATTATAATAAGTGTTATAATTATTGTATATATGTATATCAAACAGCGTCAATGTGACAGGCAAAAATCAGAATAAATTTTACAGAAACATCATATTTTGCCTGCACAGCACATGGTTAGCACTTTAAAGAGATGAAATGTGAAGCAAAAGTTAATATAAAAGCCGTATCTGCATGAATTTTGTTACAAAATGATTACTATGGCTTTTGAAAAATATTATTGCCATATTGCACAGCACCTATCGGCGGTCGGGTGGTATTTATTGTTATATAGCGCATTGACAAGAATAATGCCTTGTGATATAATTTAAAACAGAATTGGTACATAATTTGTTTTAATGTGTAACATTTCTTATTCGCTTCTTAATCAAATTGTATTTGCCTTGAAGATGAATTTTATTCGGCGTATAAACTGCATATTGGTGTGAATGGCTGCTGATGAATGTCATCATTATAACTGTTGCTGTTTCTGCAGTTACAGTCATACAGATGTCACAATCAAGTGCTGATATAGGCAGATTTTACCTGAATATGTCGAATTCTAAGGAAAAGTGACAGTTATATGTTATTGGAATTGTCAATGGTAAGGAGGACCTTATGCACACTTCACTTGTAATAATGGCGGCAGGGATTGGGTCACGCTTTGGAGGCGGTATAAAGCAGCTGGAAGCGGTAGGCCCCGAAGGCGAGCTTATTATTGATTATTCCGTTCACGATGCTATTGAGGCAGGCTTTGACAAGATAATTTTCATTATCAGGCGTGCAATAGAAGAGGACTTCCGAAATATCATCGGAAACCGCATTGAAAGTGAATGCGAAAAGCTTGGTGTAAAGGTCTGCTATGCTTTCCAGTCACTGGAGGATATTCCAAACGGCAGGAAGCTTCCGCAGGGTAGGACAAAGCCATGGGGAACAGGTCAGGCAGTGCTTGCGGGCAAAGAGTTCATCAATGAGCCGTTTGCCGTGATAAATGCCGATGACTATTATGGCAAGAAAGCCTTTGTTCAGATACACGATTTCCTTGTTGAGCATGGGAGCAGTTCTCCCGATATGCTCTGCATGGCAGGATTTATTTTAAAGAACACTCTCAGTGAAAACGGTTCCGTTACCAGAGGTATTTGCCATGTTAACGATGCGGGATTTCTCACTGATATTACCGAGACAAAAAATATCGTAAAAAAAGGCGATGCGGCATATGCTGATGATATGCTGCTTGATATAAATTCTCATGTATCAATGAATATGTGGGGATTTGCACCTGAGTTTATCGGCAGGCTTGAAAAGGGCTTTGAGGAGTTCTTTGACAGCATTGAAGATGGACTTACTGCTGAGTATCTGCTGCCGATATTTATCGGAACGCTTCTTGCAGAGAAAAGCGTTTCCGTAAAAGTGATTGAAACCACCGACAAGTGGTTTGGTATAACTTACAAAGAAGATGTTCCGTCAATAAAAGCAGAATTCAGAAAGCTTGCTGAATGTGGGTATTACAGCGAAAAGCTTTTTGATGACATTAAGGTACGGGTGTAACGTGATTTTTCTGGGGAGGATTGACTTTGGGCAATTTACAGATTTTTGATACTGAAGTTCAGAATGGAACTGAGGAGAACGAGCAGCTTGCTGAGGCAATCTATACTCCGATTTATACTCCTAAGCCGATTTTTGACTTCTTTAAAAGAGTATTTGATGTTATATCAACGCTTTTAGTAAGTATTCTGTTAGTAATACCATTTATATTGATTTCTGCTGTTATTGTTGCAAAAGATGGATGGAGTCCGTTTTATGTACATAAAAGAATTGGCAAAAATTTTAAAAGTATTGGTGTTTATAAATTTCGGAGCATGAAGAAAAATGCGGATGATATTGAAAAAATGTTGACTCCCGATCAATTAGCTGAATATAAAGAAGAGTATAAGCTTAAGGATGATCCTCGACTTATCGGATACAGAACAGTTGGTGATGGTGAAAAATGCTTTGGGGCCAAGCTGCGCAGGTCAAGCCTTGATGAGCTTCCACAGATAATGGTAAATATTCTTATACTTGGAAATATGTCGGTTGTTGGTCCAAGGCCTATACTGGAAAGCGAATTAAAAGAGAATTATACTTCTGACGAACAAAAGCTTCTGCTTTCTGTGAAACCTGGCTTGACAGGTTATTGGCAAGCTTATGCAAGGAATAATGTGGGATATTCGGATGGAGAACGTCAGAAAATGGAATTGTATTACGTACAAAATAGATCTTTTTTGCTTGATTTGAAGATAATTTTTAAGACAATTGAAGCAGTTTTACTTAGAGAAGGGTCAAGATAAATAAAATGGATAAATTTAAAGCTAACAGTTAACTGAAAATTATTGTACCAATGGCAGATAACTAACGTACACCAATATCCGCTGAAGAGTGCCTTGAGCACATAAAGAATTTTTGATTTTGACTGACGCTTAAGATGATATTTATGGCTGATTTTGGAAAATATTGAGATTTTATGTATCAATCTTGGTAATGATGCAAATCTTACAATAAAAACTGCTATTAGCTAGATCAAAATTTTTTTAGGAGATTATAGATTATGAAAAATGATTACAAAATTGCAGTTGCAGGCACTGGATATGTTGGCTTGTCAATTGCTACACTTCTTTCGCAGCATCATAAAGTAACTACTGTAGATATAATTCCAGAGAAAGTCGATATGATAAATAATCGTAAATCTCCTATACAGGATGATTATATTGAGAAATATCTTGCTGAAAAGGAGCTTGATTTGACCGCAACATTGGATGCAAAGGCAGCTTACAGTGATGCGGACTTTGTTGTTATTGCAACACCTACAAATTATGACAGCAAAACTCAGCATTTTGATACATCTGCTGTAGAGGCTGTTATAAAGCTGGTTATGGAATGCAATCCTAATGCTATTATGGTAATTAAGTCCACGATTCCCGTGGGTTACACAATTTCTGTGCGTGAAAAGTTCGGCAGCAAGAACATAATCTTTAGTCCGGAGTTCTTGCGTGAATCGAAGGCTCTTTATGATAACCTGTATCCTTCGCGTATTATCGTTGGTACTGACTTGAATGATGAGCGTTTGGTTGAAGCTGCACATGAATTTGCCGGTTTGCTGCAGGAAGGCGCTATAAAAGAGAACATTGATACTCTATTCATGGGATTCACTGAGGCTGAGGCTGTTAAGCTGTTTGCCAATACCTATCTGGCACTGCGTGTGGCATATTTTAATGAGTTGGACACCTACGCAGAGAGCAAAGGCCTGAACACTCAGCAAATCATCGATGGAGTCTGCCTTGATCCTCGCATAGGTAGCCACTATAACAATCCATCATTTGGCTACGGCGGCTACTGTCTGCCGAAAGACACCAAGCAGCTGCTGGCAAACTATGCCGATGTGCCGGAGAACCTTATTGAGGCAATAGTGGAGTCGAATCGTACACGCAAAGATTTTATTGCCGACCGTGTTTTGAAATTGGCTGGCTACTATGGCTACGACGAGGACAATGAGTATAACAAGGCACAGGAAAAGTCTGTTACTGTTGGAGTGTACCGCTTGACTATGAAGAGCAATAGCGATAACTTTCGTCAGAGCTCTATTCAGGGGGTTATGAAGCGCATTAAAGCCAAGGGTGCCAATGTTATTATTTATGAGCCAACATTGAAAGACGGGGATACTTTTTTTGGAAGTCTTATCGTTAATGATTTGAATAAATTCAAGAAGATGTCCCAGGCTATTATTGCCAATCGCTACGATAAGAGTTTGGATGATGTAAAAGAAAAGGTTTATACTAGAGATATTTTTCAAAGAGATTGATACTGCGAAAAATACGTATTGATTTTTTTGAAGAAATACTCAAGTGATTATTTTAATACTATAGTATAGTTATGGCTATCTATGACTGAAAAATGGTGATGATGGGGGAACAAATATATGAATATCATTTTACTTTCTGGCGGTTCTGGAAAGCGCCTTTGGCCTCTTTCAAATGATGTGCGTAGTAAGCAGTTCATTAAGCTATTTAAGTATGATGATAAATATGAATCTATGGTACAACGTGTATATCGGCAAATTACTTCTGTAGATGCAAATGCGAAAATTACAATTGCAACTAGCAAGTCGCAGGTTAGTGCTATAAAGAATCAACTTGGTGATAAAGCGTCTATTTGCGTAGAACCTTGTCGAAGAGATACCTTTCCAGCAGTTGTATTGGCTTCAGCTTACCTCCATTATGAGTTAAATATTAATTTAGATGAGGCAGTTATTGTTTGTCCTGTTGATCCGTATGTTGATAATACATATTACGAAGCGGTCAGGAAATTGCAAGATCTTGTGGAGCAAGGCAATGCAAATCTTACATTGATGGGTATTAATCCAACCTATCCCAGTGAGAAGTATGGTTATATTATTCCTGAAAATGCAGAGAAAGTTAGTAAAGTTAAAGAATTTAAGGAAAAACCAGATGTGGAGACTGCAAATGAGTATTTGATGCAGAATGCATTGTGGAATGCAGGTATTTTTGCTTTTAAATTGGGGTATTTGCTTGATAAGGCACACAGTATGATATCGTTTAATAACTATACTGACCTTTTCAATATGTACAATACACTTGAAAAAATTAGTTTTGATTATGCAGTAGTTGAAAAAGAGGATAGTATTCAAGTTTTGCGCTATTACGGAGACTGGAAAGATGTCGGCACTTGGAATATGATGGCCGAGGTTATGTCAGATGAGACCAAGGGTAAAGCAATTCTGGATGAAACATGCAAGAATACTAACGTTGTGAATGAATTGAATATTCCGATTCTCTGCATGGGATGTCAAAATATGATTGTTGCAGCCAGTGGTGATGGCATTCTGATTTCAGACAAAGAACGTAGCGGTTATATGAAGCCTTATGTCGAAAGGGTTGAAACTGAAGTAAAGTATGCAGAAAAGTCATGGGGTACTTATACTGTTATAGATGTGCAGTCTGGTTCTATGACGGTAAAGATTTCTATGAAATCAGGTGAAAAGATGAGTTATCACATGCATAATAATCGTGAGGAAGTGTGGACAGTTGTTTCTGGAAATGGCAAGGCGATCATTGATGGTGTAATATGGTGGTTGAAAAAAGGAGATGTTATAACTATTGATGTAGGCTGTAAGCACACAGTTGAAGCGATTACTCAGTTGGATATCGTAGAAGTACAATTGGGTAACGATATTAGTGTGAATGACAAAATCAAATTTCAATTGTAATATATGAAGGTAAGACTGTGTAAGATTAGATTCACATCGATATAGTTGTAAATTTAAATTAAATGAGTGATGAATGTTACTAGAATCTAAACAATATACCAGTGAAGATAGACTATGTCATATAGAATTAAGGATGCGTGCAATTTGTATACGGTCTTTGTTCATAGAGATAACAAAAAGTAGCTCTTTAAAATCTTAATCACCAAACAAATAATCTGTTAAATAAATTAGATGCAAAGAAGCTGCTTTAATTTGATTAACTTCAGCTTTGAGCATATAAAACACAAGAATTTTGTGAAAATTTATAAGTTGGACAAGAAATATAATTAAGAGGAATGGTATGAAGAGAATATTACAAATTTCGAATTATCAATATCCGCATATTGGGGGTATTGAGCAGGTTGCACGGGATATTACTGATTCATTGATTGAAAATGAAAGTGTTCAGCAGAAAATCATTTGTTTTAATGAGGATGCTCATGACGGCGATTACATTTGTCATCGTAAGGAAACGGTTTATGATAAAGTGGATGGAGTTGATGTTATCCGATGCGGATGTTTTGCAAAAGTGGCCTCCCAATCAATTTCGCTGACTTATCCACGAGAACTCAAAAAAATTTTAATGGAATTTGATCCGGAGATTGTAATTTTCCATTATCCAAATCCATTTGTTTCAAGCTTTTTGCTTCCAATGCTTTCTAAAAAAACTAAATTAATACTTTATTGGCATCTGGATATCACAAAACAAAAAATATTACGAAAATTGTTCTATGGACAAACGATAAGATTGCTTAAACGTGCGGATAAGGTGATAGCCACAAGTCCAAATTACATTGTAGGAAGTCCGTACATGAGTCGATTTAAAGAAAAATGCATGGTTATCCCAAACTGCATTAGACCAGAACGACTTGCTGTTACGGATGATGCTAAAAATCGTGCAGCTCAAATTAAGCAAAAGTATAAAGAAAAAACTATATGCTTTGCTGTAGGACGTCATGTGCCTTATAAGGGAATCACTTATTTGGTTCAGGCGAGCAAGTTGCTTGATAATAGTTTTGAAATTTTGATAGGCGGAAAAGGCCCGCTGACTGATTCACTTAAAAAGGAAGCTGCTGGTGATTCGAAGATAACTTTTTTGGGACGTATAAGTGATGAGGATTTAATTGCGTACTATCTTGCGTGTGATATTTTTGCGTTTCCGTCTATTACGAAAAATGAAGCTTTTGGCATTGCATTGGCAGAAGGCATGTATTTTAACAATCCCACTGTCACATTCACAATTCCTGGAAGTGGTGTAAATTATGTCAGTTTGAATGGTGTTACAGGCATTGAGTGTCCAAATGGAAATGTGGAGGCTTTGGCTGAAGCAATAAAGCTATTGCAGAAAGATAAAAAACTTGCTCAAAAATATGGAGAAGCTGCCAACGAGCGAGTGAAACGATTGTTTATGTTTAATCAGATGAAACAATCTATAAATTCTTTGATAAATAAAATTTAGGGAGTTTTAAAGTGTGGATTTTTGCTTTGTTGTAAATGATAAATATGTTACGCCGCTAATTGTTACTTTACAATCAATAGTTGATAATAACAGCGGATTTCATCGCTTTTTCATTATTTCTTCCAGTCTTATGGAAGAAAATGTTTTAAAATTATCGAAATGCGCTGAAGCGCTTTGTTGTAAAATTGAGGTGATTACAGTTGATGATACTCGTTTAGGAGAGGTTCCAATTCTTCGTAACGATTTTAATAAAACACCGTATTATAAGCTTTTATTGCCTCTATATCTTCCGCAGGACATAGATAAGGTACTATATTTGGATGTTGACATAATTATAAATAGAGACTTGAAAGAACTTTTTAACAGTGATTTGGGTTCCAATTATTTTGCGGCAGTTCCTGATCCTTTCATCAATAAAAGGAATCTTCAGTATGTAGAGTCATTGGGAATCATACCAAATGAGGGAAATCTATACTTTAATTCAGGTGTAATTTTGTTTAACATGAGCGTTTTTCGAAAAGTTTATAATTTTGATGAGGTATTGTCTTATATTAAAGCAAATGGAAAGAATTTTAAATTTCATGACCAGGAAGTGCTGAATGGTCTATTTTTTAAAAATTATATTCAGCTAGATGAAACATATAACTATTTAACAGTATTTCGTGGAGTAGGTGATGCGTTAGGTTATTTAGTTGGAATAGACAAGAATCCTACATATCATATTCTACACTATGCAAATTCATTTAAGCCTTGGAGTAATGCTTATTTAGGTAAGTATGAAAAAGAATATTGGAAGTATGCTTCGAAAAGCTTTGTATGTCAGGAAATATGCCAAAATAAGAAAAAACGAGTATTAAATCAAATAAATGCTATGCTTTCGATTGCGATGAGAAAAATAAATAAATTGTTTGGTAGGCGAAAATGAAAATATTATTTATTGCACACAATTCATTGTTGTCAGGTGGCGCTAACCGCTCGCTACTTATGGTATTAAAACAACTTAGGTTACAATATGGTGTAGAATGCAATGTCGTTGTGCCTCAAAAAAAGGGTGCGTTAATTGATGCACTTAAGTCAGAAGAAATTCGATATATCGTTGCTGTTCCTTATTATGGGGTTATCTCTGGATTTTATCACGATGGAAGGGATTGGCTGCGCTGTATTAAGGTTTGGATTGGCGGAATTTTGGAATGTTTAGGGGCTCTTTTTTTAATACCAAAATTAAAAAAAGAACAGTATGATCTTGTATATACAAATACGCGTGTTCCAATGATTGGTGCCATAATTGCGAAAGCATTAAAAATAAAACATATATGTCACGTTAGAGAACTTGGCCCTGAAAATCCATATTGGCCATTTTGGGACTGCCAGCAGATTTATGATAATTCAGATGCGTTAATATTAATTTCAGAAGCGGTAAAGCAACAGTTTGTACAGAAAACTTCGGAAGAAAAATTGCATGTGATACATAACGGAATAGATAGTACAATGGCATTAGACATTGCTCCAAAGGAAAATGGTGAATGGTTTGAATTACTGATTACTGCGCGCCTAATGGAGGATAAAGGACAATTAGAGGCTGTCAAGGCACTGGATGTGTTAAAAAAGCGGGGCTATTCTAACATACGTATTCATTTAGCTGGTAGTGTACGTAATGCAGCTTTTAATTCGCAATATGTTAATGAGGTGAAATCATTTATTGAAGCTCATGATCTTAAAGAAAATGTTGTATTTCATGGTGAAGTGAAAGATATGATCTCGTTAAGAAAACAGATGCATTGCGAATTAGTTTGTTCAAAATGTGAAACATTTGGGCGCGTAACAGTTGAAGGGATGCGCAGTGGTTTGGCAGTCATAGGTTCTAATACAGGAGGAACTAAAGAAATTATTGATGATGGAAATACCGGACTTTTATATCAGCAGGGAAATCCAATAGATTTGGCTAATAACATTGAAAAACTTTATTTGGATCGTAATTATATGGATCAATTGGCTAAAAATGGATATATATATTCTCAAACACATTTTACTGCTGAGCAAAATGCAAATCAAATTTGGAGTGTTATCAAGGAGGTTTTGGGTTAAGAAATGAAGAAACAAGGCAAATACTCTAGATTGATTTATTTTTATACGAATTTGTATTGCTATAAGAATATAAAATGGAATTTTTTTGAAAAAATGAACAAACTAGTATTTGGTGCCGATATTCCAAAATCAACAATCATAGGTTCTGGAATTTATTTTCCCCATTATGGACTAGGGGTAAGGATAGGTTTGAATGTCATTATAGGTAAAAACTGTACAATTTATCAAAATAGTCAAATAGGTGAAGGTGTTAACATAGGGGATAATGTTCTTATTGGTGCGGGTGCTGTAATAAAGTCTGGTAAACGAATTGGATCAAATTGTAATATTGGTGCAAACGCATATATTGATTTTGATGTATCGGATTATTGTACGGTTGTTGGCAATCCAGGTAAAATTATAGGGTAGGTTAAATATGTTAATTGTTTTGAGGTTGAAGGCATGGATGTATAGACATAGAATGAAGCCAATTGCTAAGTTATTTGATATTATTGTTAGAATTTTGTGGAAGTGTGACTTTCCAGCATCTGTAAAGTTTGGAAAGGGACTATCGCTATCAGGAAATGGCAGAGGTACAGTAGTACACTTTAGGGCAATTTTGGGACAAGATGTTATAATAGGTCAAAGCGTTACAATAGGAAGTAGAAATAATATTGGACCCCCAATTATTGGTGAGCATGTTAAAATTGGAGATGGTGCTTGTGTTCTTGGCGATATTCGTATAGGTGATTATGTTATTATTGCACCAGGAGCAGTAGTCATTCATGATACACCTAATAATTGCTATGTTGCTGGTGTTCCAGCGAAAATTATTGAACAATAAGGATTGATAATATGAAAGATAAGAATGTTCAATCTGTTGTGCTGATTGATTATTTTTTACCTAAGAATTTTTATACATATGAATTATGTTGTGAGTTGTCTAAATTTGCAGATGTAACATTGATTTGCAAAGATAGTTATGAAAAAAAATCAAATGAATTATTTAATATAAAGCCAGTTCTCCATTCTAAGCCAGATAGAAACAAAGTTAAAGCGTTTAAAAAATACTTATCAGATTTAATAAAAATAAAAAAAATAGTAGAAGAAATTAAACCAGATGTTCTCCATGTGGAAGGGATTATTCATCATGAATGTGAGGTTCCTTTCTATAAAATCTTAAAAAAACATGTGAATGTATTCTGCTTTACAGTGCATAACATTCTTCCTCACGAAGCAAAAAAAAGTGATGAAAAAAAACTAATTAGTATTTGCAGTTTGGCAGATATGCTTGTAGTACATAATGAAAGTAGCAAAAGATTGCTATTAGATCATATTGGAGACCAGAAAAAAGACAATGTATTTGTTATTCCGCATGGTTGCTATACAAGTTATCATATAAAGCATATGGAGACTGGCGAACCTGTAAAATTCTTGATGTTTGGATTGCTCAGAAAGTACAAGGGAATTGATATACTTTTAAATGCTATTGCATTGCTTCCTAAAGAAGTAACAAAAAGATGTCATTTTGTTATAGCTGGTAACCAGCAGAAAAACTATGATGACACAGATTATATAGCGATGCGCAATAGATTAAATATTGATGAGAAAATAGTTAAGTTTGATATTCGTTTTATTCCAGATGATACTCTTGAAAATTATTTCAATGAGGCAGATTGTATTATTTTTCCATATAGAGAAATATACGCTTCGGGTGCACTGTTGATGGCATATTCTTTTGAAAAGCCAGTAATTGCTAGTAATATTCCTGTTTTTTATGAAGAAACATGCATGGGAAAAAGTGGACTTTTGTTTGAAGCGGGGAGTCCGCAGCAATTGGCGAATGCAATAGAATCATTCGTAAAATTAGATAAGCAAAAGCTCAAGGATTATCAGGCGAATGTTAAACAATTAAAAGATGAGAAATATTCATGGGAGCAGTCTGCTAAGATTACTGCAATGGCATATCGTAAAGTAGAGGAAAAATATAATGAAATTCAGTAAACAAACGATATATTGCAATATTAATGAGCTTTTGTTAGTAATGTTGTTAACACAATATATGGGTGCTTTAGGAAATTTTGAAAATGCAATTCCTAAGCCAGTGGCACATGTTATATATTTGGTGTACAATACATTGTTTATGTTCTATGCTATATATGGCCTGTTTTATGTTTTGTACCAAAAGCAAAAATGGAGGGTTACAAAACAATATTTACTTTATGTAGGCTTTTTTGTTTATGTATTTATTTCTGGAATTGTGGTAACAAAAGATTATAATACTTTCTTTGAAGGAGTAGTTAGACTGATCGGAACGGCATCGATTGCATGTTATATTGGATATTATTTTTCTATGGAAAAAATTGCATCAATAGCTATTCGGGCACAAACTGTTGTCGTTGCTATGATATGGTATATGTATATTTTTCGTCCGAGTGATGTTTTATATTCTGATCCATTTTTCAAAGAGAACTTAGTAGGTTTATTTACTACAAAGAATACGTGTGCTTATGAATTAGCATTTGGTCTTGTGGTAACAGTGGCATGGTGTTTGTTTTATTCAAAAGGATCTAAAAGAGTTGCAGGTCTTTTGCTGCTTATAGCTCAAATTCCGCTTTTTATTATTTGCCATGCCGTTGGTGCTGTGTTTTGTATTGCTTTTACGTTTATTATTTTTGTTGTGTATTATATAAAAAAAAATAAAAATAAACTTGGCTCTTTATTTATTTTTATTACATCGTTATTTTGGGCATCAGTTTATGTCATTCTTCCGTTGATAGGAAGTATTTTGGCCTATTTTGGAAAAAGCGTTACGTTGACAGGACGAACATCCATTTGGAATGGCATATTGCAATACGCATCGGAAAGTAATTTTTGGATAGGTGCAGGTTATGGGACGTTTTGGATAAATGACAAATATGTATCGTCTTTATGGTCTATTTACTCTTCATTAGGATTGTCGCAGTTTGCGATTGGAGCACATAATTTACTATTAGAAATGCTTTTGCAAGTTGGAGCAATTGGTGTTATATTATTTATAGCTTTGGTTTTGCAGTCAATGAATAGAGTTACCGTTGAAAAAAATGACGGCAAACAGTTTCTGGTGTTAATTGTTTTGTTCTATACGATTAGAAGTCTGGTAGAGAGAACATTCAACTATATGTCCTATGATCTACTTTTCTTTTTAATTGCTATTTCGTATTGCATCTGGAGCAGAGAAGAAAAAATAATAGAAGATGATAAATAGAGCGCATCATATTTATACTGATAAGCAACAAAGTAACGGATGATATTTATTTTACTCTATAAGCGATTAGAGAATGCACCATATGGCAGTAATGGTGAATCTTTTGCAATTTTTAGGAGGAACTGCGATTGGAAGTAAGCAAAATAGGGAAACTATTAAAAACAATTGTTGTTACAGGAGTTGCGTTTATATTAAATTATTTGATAAATTTGATATTAACGCCTTATATAACAGATACAGTAGGAACAGCAGCATATGGATTTGTGTCTTTAGCAAAGAATTGTGCACAATATGCAACAGTTATAACTGTTGCGTTAAATTCATATGCTTCTCGCTATATTGCACTTGAATATCATAATCAAAATATCTGCAAAAGTAACGAATACTTTAGTTCTGTTTTTTGGGGAGATATTTTTTTAGCTTCAGTAATTACTGCTTTGGCGTTTATTTTAATTTCATTTTTGGAGCATATCTTTGAAATTCCAGAGTCTATCGTATTTGATGTAAAGCTTCTCTTTATGTGTGTTTTCATTAGCTTTTGGATTACAACTGTCTTTTCAGTGTTCAGTTGTTCGGCTTATATCAAAAATAAACTTGATAGTACAGGCATTTATAAAGGTTTATCCTATATTTTTGAGGCTGGAATATTGTTAGTGTTATACGGCTTTTTTCCAGAGAAAGTTTACTATGTTGGCGTTGGCTTAATTGCTTCTGCTTTTGTAATAGCAATATCCAATATTTATATTTGTAAAAGAAATACACCTGAATTGTCTGCAAGTCGAAGCTATTTTAAGGTTTCAGCGGTACGTAGGTTGATATTAGATGGCATATGGACTTCAGCTAATTCGCTGGGAAATATCCTGAATAGTGGTTTGGATTTGGTTGTATGTAATTTAATGTTAACACCAATTTCAATGGGAGAAATTGCTATTGTAAAAACGATAGATAATATTTTTCACAGCTTGTATCAGTTAGTAGCGCAAGCATTTCAGCCAATGTTTTTAAAAAGCTATGCGCAAAATAAAAAAGAACAGTTAATGTCGGAATTAAAAATATCAATGAAGATTTCTGGAATTCTTTCAAATATTGCATTTGCAGGGTTTGCCACGTTGGGGATGATTTACTATGAATTGTGGATCCCTAACCAAAATATTAATTTGATTTTTTCACTGACTATGATAACAATTGCAGCAAGTATTGTTAGTGGACCGATGACGCCATTATATTATGTATATACGCTTACACTAAAAAAAGAATTTCCATGCATTACGACCATAATTGGTGGAATTCTGAATGTTGTGGGAATGTATGTATTAATTAAATTTACTCCACTTGGCATTTATTCAGTTGTATTAACAACGACAGTTGTAATGTTAATAACAAATTTTATTACGAATCCATTGTACATATCATATGCACTAAAAGTGCCTTATTGGACTTTTTATCCATGTTTGATAAGAAATATAATATCTTGTATAGCTATTACTATAATTTTTAAATTGATATCTAATATATATCGTCCAAATACATGGATTGGGCTGGGAATATGCGGAGTTATATTTTGTATAATTGGTGCGATTATTCATTTGGTTATTGTGTGTGATAAAAAAGAATTGCAGATGGTTTTTAAAATAGTTTCTAAAAATAAAAAGGAGGATATAGAAAAATGAGTAAGATTCTTAACCGAATGAACCAGTTGAAAATAATTGGTAGGGATTTATGGATTAATTCTTTTGGCGGTAGTTACTGGGTCCCGAAATTTCTAAGAAAGAAAATATATCAGATAGCAGGTATTATCACTTATAGCGGTAACATAAATCCTAAGTGTTATTTTAGTTCAAATAAGGTTAAGATAGGAAATGATTGTTATGTAAATTATTTTTGCTATTTTGATGCTTCAGATTTCATAACAATAGCTGATGGAACACATATTGCAATGCAGTGTTCGTTTATTACTTCATCACATGAAATTGGTGGGGAAGAACGTCGAGCAGGATCTAATACAGTTGCTCCTATTTATATTGGAAAAGGGGTGTGGATTGGTGCTAATGTAACAATTCTTCCCGGTGTAACAATAGGGGATGGATGTATAATAGCAGCTGGTGCCGTTGTTAATAAAAATTGTGAAGCAAATTCGTTGTATGCAGGAGTACCGGCGGTTAAAGTTAAAACATTAGCTAGCTAATGTGATAGAGATTAACTGCTACAACGCAACCGCCAAACAGGCACACACCTGTGCCTGTGATGACAGTTACCAGCGAACCCCGTAGTGTGAAGACCAGGAATCTGCAAAAGTGATCCTCAACATTCCGGATATTTTTCGGCATTATGAGTCTGAATAATAAACTGTGTAAATGCCAATAATAACCACAAAGAAATTTGGAGGTAAATTGGTATGAAAAACAGAAATCACGGATTAAGCGAAAAGGAAATGGAGCTTGTACAGCTTCTGATGGCAGACTGTGAAAGCCACAGGAGATATTCAGGCAAAGCTCAAGCGATTATTCGCAGGAACGATAGAGCAGATGCTTGAAGCTGAGATGGACGAACATCTTGGCTATGAGAAAAACTCTGCTCTCGGCAATAATTCCGGCAACAGCAGAAACGGTTATGGCAAGAAAACCATAACCAGCGATTACGGCGAATGTGAAATATCTGTTCCACGTGACCGCAACGGAGAATTTGAGCCTAAAGTCATTGAAAAAAGACAGACTCACACAGATGAAATTGAACAGAAAATCATGGCAATGTACGCAAAGGGAATGTCCCAGCGTGATATTGAAGATACCCTAAGAGAAATCTATGGTGCAGAAATTTCCCAGGGGCTTGTTTCCCGAATAACCGACAAAATTCTTCCTGAGGTAAATGAATGGCAAAACCGTCCTCTCGACAAAATTTACCCCGTAGTTTTCTTTGACGGAATAGTTTTCAACTCAAGAAAAGACAACAAGATCATCAGCAAATGCGTGTACTCCGTGCTTGGTATCAATATGGAAGGACAGAAAGAAAGTACCCGTCAAACCCACCCCCGCCTTTACCCATAAATAAGCCAAATGCTAAAATAGACTAAGGTATCCCACCAACTCCAATGGAGTAAATGAGACACTAAAAAGGTCTGATGGACTAAATTAGCAGGAGGGTAAAATGGACGAAATAGCAATAGTGAAAAAGCAGGTACAAAAGGCAGAGTGGACAGAAAGAATACGTAAGTGCAGCGAAAGCGGACTGACAGTTTCCGAGTGGTGCAGGGAGAACGGTATCAACTTAAAGACGTATTACTATCACCTTCGTAAACTCCGAAAGGAAATATGTGAGCAGATACCTGTGCCTGTAATGACAGTTCCGGAAGAATGTCACAGCGTGAAGATCAGTATCGGAGAAGTGACTGCCGAAATACCCGAAGGTATCAGCGAGCAGATGATGACATCACTCATCAGGGCGATGCGAAATGCTTAGCGGTATCATTGGTAAGAAAACGGTCTACATAGTGACAGGATATACCGATATGAGAAAAGGTATAGACGGTCTTGCTGCAATAGTTCAGGGTAAGCTGTCACTTGATCCGTACAGTAAAGCCCTGTTTCTGTTCTGCGGTAAAAATCCGCGTAAACTGAAAGGACTATTGTGGGAAGGTGACGGATTTCTCCTTTTATCCAAATGACTTGAAAACGGAAAATACCGCTGGCCGAGAAATGAATATGAAGCTCTTGAATTATCCGAACAGCAGCTTCGATGGCTTCTCGAAGGACTTGAAATTGAACAGAAGAAAGCAATAAAGCCCGGAAAACAAGGGACTCTTTACTGAATTTACAGTATATCATTGCTTTGTTTTCATAGGAAATACAGACTTTTTCGGCTGTTTATGGTACAATTAAAGTATCATAAACAAGAGGTGAAAAGGTATGGAAAATCAGGAATTAGTGCTCAGATCAGAAGCACTGCTCAACGAAGAATCAGCTTTATCTCCCGAAAAGGAGCAGGTATATATTTCTGCAATTACCAAGCTTAACGAAAAGAATTCATCTCTAGAAGAAGAAAATGCAGATCTTAGAACTTGTCTTCACAAGCTAAAATCGACGCAACAGGGTTTGCAAATTGGAAATAATACAAATATTTTCTTGGTAAAAAGACCTAATTTCATAGTCCTTTGACAAACGCCTAGACAAACGTAGTCGACCCAACATATACAGTTGACGGCTCTTATGATGAGGCAGTTTACTGCTCCGTTTGCGATTATGAGATCTCCAGAACTCCCAAAACAACAGACGCAACAGGACATTCCTTCACAAATTACATTTCCAACGGCGATGCCGACTGCTTAAATGACGGCACAAAAACAGCTGAATGCGATAACGGCTGCGGCGAAACCGATACAGTTGACGATGTTGACAGCAAAACAGGTCATAAGTGGAGCACAAAATACACCTATGACAAGAATTATCATTGGCATGAGTGCGAACACACATACTGCCCCGTGACCAACGACAGCGATAAGGACGGCTATGCTGCACATATTTCCAGCGGCGAAGCAACAGAGGATAATGACGAGCATTGCACAGTCTGCGGATATGTTATCAATCCTACCCTTGCCCACCTTTGCGGACGGACAGAGCTTACATTCGTTCTCGAAGTTCCCGAAACCTGCACAACAGACGGCACAAAGGCACATTACGAATGCCGCTGCGGAAAGCTTTATTCCGATAAAAACGCAGCTGTTGAAGTAACAGCCGCAGACCTCAGAATACCCGCACATCACGTATGGAGCGAGTCCTGGTCGAACGATGAAACACAGCATTACCACCTCTGCACAGTATGCGGAGAAAAGAACGATGTTGAATCCCACACCGAGGACAGCGGAACAGTAACAACCGAACCCACCGAAACCACCGAGGGCGTTAAGACATTTAAGTGCATAAAGTGTGGGTATATAATGAGAACGGAAACAATTCCCCCGATAACTCCCGAACATACTCACGAATATAGCACAGAGTGGAAAACCGACAGCACATCTCACTGGCACGAATGCGATTGCGGAGAAAAGGCTGACATTGCAGCTCATATCTCCAATAATGGTGTTGTAACCGTTCAGCCCACAGCAACTTCCGCAGGCTTGAGAGTATATTCCTGCTCAGTATGCGGATATGTTCTCAGCACGGAAACCATTCCTGCAACGGGATTTAACGTTTATCCGAGCTATCCCACATATCCAACATACCCCTTCGATTTAAGCATCTTCAATGTTGTAACATTTACCGATAAGGTAAACGTAACCGCTGAAACAGAAGGCAATACCATAACAATCAAGTGGGATAAGGTGGAAAAAGCCGATAAATACTATGTATATCAGTACAAGGACGGAAAATACGTCAGGGTTAAGACAACGACCGACACAACGGTAACGTTAAAGGGACTGAAAAACGGCGAAACCTACAAATTCCTTGTTCGCTATACAAAGAGCGGCAGACTTTCACCCACAAAGTATTCAGGCACTATTTCGGTAAAGGTTTATTACAAGCCTATTCCAAAGCCGACAGCTGCAAAGAACAGCATAAAGCTCACTTGGGAAGCAGTACCCGAAGCTGAAAAATATGCTATCTACAAGTATGTTGACGGCAAGGCTGTTAAGCTCACCGAAACAAAGAAGCTTTCCGTAAAGATAGGCAAGCTCATTCCCGATACCGAGTACAAGTACATCGTTCGAACTTATGTTGACGGTAAGTGGACAACAATGCTTAAATCGGATATTGTGACGGTTAAGACTACGGCTGAATAATTCCAAATCCCCCTATATGAGAGCAAGGCGTACATCATACCGAAAAACGGTAAGGTGTACGCCTTGCTTTTTTATTCCATATCCTCGTGCAGCTGCTCCGCCAAGCCCCTCAAATCCTGTTCCCACTCAATAAGCTGAGCCGAAAAAGCTCTGACCTCAGACATAGGGCTGTCATCGGACAGTCCTTTTTTCATAGTAAGAGCCTTTTCTTTCAGTTCATTGAAAAGAACATTGTACTGTTCAAGAGCTTCGGGAGAACGCTTGAGCTTGCGTTTCTGGTTGTTGGTGTTGTTGTAGAACTGGGTGTATAGGCTCTGCACATCACTTTCGGCGTTCTTTATGCGATTTTTCTTTGTCCATTCTCTCTTGTGAACGTTGCGGCACTCCTGACTACAAAAGTCGGAATTGTTGGTTTGGTCCTTGATAATGAGCTTTCCGCAGATCGTGCAGTTTGAAACTATGCGGTTAGCCTGTTTGAGCATATCAATGTAAATGCGGAGAACGGCAAGGAAAGAGTCATCGGCAACATAAGCTGTCTGCCAAGTGCCGTTAAGGTGCGTATAATAGATATGTACCGTTAAATCGGTGGGAGAAGCGTTTATCTGCTCCGGTATGTTCCAATACCGCACATTCGATTCGGGAACTTTCGGAAGATTACGGAACGGCAGGAGCATATCCGAAACACAAGTGTTGAACTGCTCCGCAAAGCGAGCTGCCGATTTTTTCATCGAGGACATAAAACGTGCCATTCGGAGCTGAGCGTCTTGTGGTTATACTGATAATTTGTCAGAATAAAGAAAATCATAAAATTCAGAAGCATATTGCCCTTGTTTGAATTGTCATACAGTTTGGCGAGGGCATTTATATATTCCTCTGCCGACTTGTTTCCCTGTCCTTCGCTGATGATACCGCATAAGCCGTTGGCACATTCGGCAAGAGTCTGCATTTTGCCATCTTCCTTAGATTGAGCAAGCTCATTCATATCATCAACAAGGCTGCCGAGTTTACGGGTGCGGACTTCAATTTCGGGACTGTCAACTCCAAGAGTGAAAAATGCTTTCAGCTTATCGGGACTTCCGATAGCTATAATCTCCTTTTCGTTCGGAACATCAAAGCTGATACCGATAGATGCTGTCTTATCCTCTGCAATTATGTTCTTTATGTTCAATATGTTTCCTCCAATTTGTTGATTGTGTGTTTATTCTTTCAGTTAGCCATATTATACAACTACAAGACGTATTTGTCAAGCAAGTCAGACAAAATCAATCAGGATCCAAGTGATTGACAGGACGTTTGCAATCGATTGACTGCCCATCACCCTACAAATTTGTCACAAATGAAAAAATCGGTGATATAATGTCGGTAACGAAATCGCAAAGGAGGTGAAACTGATGGAGGACAGAAAGAACAGCACACCCGAAATCCTCTCCGCAAAGGATTTGCAGAATATGGGGTTCTCACGTTCTATGTCATACGCCCTGTTCAATCGTGAGGACATTCCCGTTATCCGCATCGGTAAGCGTAAGTTTCGGGATCTTCGTGCTTTGTGCCGTTCAGCCAGCACTCCACGATTTCAAATTCAAGGTCGATACAGTTCTTAAACTCCTCATCGTCCTCACGGCACTCCGAATTGTTGATCATGTCGATCAGCGTTTCAAAATTCCATTGATCTTCGGGGTACATAGCAAATATCAGGGCGATATATGCCGTGTAAAGGAGCTTTTCAGCCTTTACCCAAATGTCATCGCCGGACGGCTGCTGAGAGGAAGAAGTATTCTTGATAAGGACTTCCACGAATTTGAGAATGTCCTTCTCACGGTTTTTCTTGCTAATGTAAGCAAACGGATTGTAGTGCATACTTTTCGCAAAGTCGATCGTGTTGAACACCTTGATCTTGTAAGGCTCATAAACAGGGATATATCTGCCTTTTTTGTCTTTGAGATAGTTGCCCTTATCGTCCCTGCGGTACACAACTTTTCCGTCAACTCGTTTCGGGCGGCCCCGTTCAAGCATTTTTCCGCATTCCACAAGCACCGTACCCTTCGGGTCGTTCCTGTCAAGATAGAAAACAGAAGTGTTGCATACAATTTTCGCCTTAGAAATTATCTACTTTCACATCATCACGCATCAGCCGCTTCATCTTGTCCTCCAAGGTGTCTTTGCTCCCTGTGCTGAAATGAACGCCGATGATATAGGTGGTGCTGCCCATTCTCATACTGAACGAGCCTGCCGGATTTGCTTTGGGTGTTTGGACTGCTTTGTTGTTCTGTGCCATGCGATACCTCCTTGAAACGGAAAAGCCAGACAGGGTGTGTGTCGGCAACGAAGTCCGGCAACGGGCTTCAAAAAACCTCGAACATTGTCCTATCTGGCTCTTATCCTGTTTTTGCTTTTTTCTTTGATTTCTCCGTTGCTTTCGTTGTCAGGCTTCTTAAAACCCTTGTAAATAAAAGAGATTTAAGGAAATAGCCCGGCAACGGGGTCGGCAACGGGATAGCAACCAGCCCTGCAACGGGGTCGATTTTTTAGAATGGAAGCTCTATCTGTTGGGCTTCTTCCTCGGTCAGTTCACGAAAACCGTCCGGCAAATCAGAGCCGGTTGCCGATAGCTCGTTGCCGGAATCGGCTCGTTCCCAACCTCGTTGTCTGCCGTACTTGGCAAAGATTCGGGGATTGGAAAATGCTGTCCAGCCCTCGATGCTGTTGTTCATGATTTCATTGATCTCTCGGATTTCCCATTGCTTCGGCTCGTCAAAGGAATGGTTCAGAGCTTCCGCATAAATCAGCTTGGAGCAGACCTGTGTGCCGCTGAAATCATCAAGGAAAGACTGAATCAGCCCTGCCTTGGTGTCCTCCGGCATGAACTGCTTTTGCAGCTCCCGCAGCTCCTTGTTCATTTGCTTTGAGAGAGTCAGGCGAAAAGAACCACTCCGATAGATGGTCATTGCTTCTGCCCACATGAGGTCGATATACGCCCTCGATGCGGCTTCATCTTCCAGAATATGAACCTCGGCTCTTTCCGGGTGTACCATGATGGGCAGGAACCTTCGGTTGCCGCTTCGGTCGAGGGGCAGAAAGTCCATCGTATTGGAGCTGCCGCCGAACACGCATTGCCGCAATCGGTCTGCCGGGTGGGTTTCATACGGCACTTTATAGGTTTCCTTGGCTCTGCTGATGAAGGACTTAATATCCTCAATGCTTTTGGCGTTGGCTGTGGCAATCATCTCGGACATTTCGATAATCCAATGTCCCTGCATCTTGCGGTAAACATTGTCATCGTCAATCCGTTTCAGGTCATCGGAAAACCACTCGTCTTTGATTGCCAGCAGCCGGAAGAAGGTGGACTTTCCCGCACCTTGTCCTCCGACCAGACAGAGCATGGTTTCAAACTTGCTTCCTGGCTTGAATACCCGGCTGATTGCACCCAACATGAACAGTCGCAGACATTCATAGGTGAACTCGCTTTCCTCAGCTCCAAGAAAATGGGGCAGGGCGCAGCGGATGCGCTCTGTGCCGTCCCATTCCAGACCGTTCAGATAGTCACGGATGGGGTGGTACTTGTTGCAGTCAGCGACAATGGAGATTGCTTTCTGGATTTTCTTTTCGCTGGTCAGCGTGTACTGATCTTCCAGATAGAGCATCAGGTAATTCAAATCCGTATCGTTCAAGGTCGTTGTCGGCTTACTCCACCAGAGGGGCTTCACAATATCAATGCGCTCCGTTAGGATATTGTAGCGGATCGCTCCTTCCAGCTTCGGGTCATTCTGAAATACCGTCAGACAGTTTCGGATGCTGTTTTTGACAGCTCCGTTATCGGTCGAGTCCAGACTTCCTCTGACTTCCTCCACGGTCATGCTCGTCTGGGTGTTCTGCAAATCGTTGCTCAAGATTCATCACCTCTTTTCTTTGCTCGGCAACCAGAGCCTTCTTTTCTTCGGTTGTACCGTACAGAAGAACATCCAGCAGATATTCGATATGGCTTTCTCTTTGCAGAGCTTCCACGAACAGAGGATGCCATTCGTCCTCCGGCTGCTTTGGTGCATATTGCTGCTTCCATGTCCTGAGATGATGGAAGTAGTCAGACAGCACCTTGTAGCATCTGCTTTCTTCCTGGCGGTATCTCTGTTCCGGGGTAGGCTCTCGGATATGGGGCTTGATTCTGTGCTTCTGCCTGTTGTCGTAACTGATACCGAAATCATCAGCCAGCTTCACAGCGGCTTCCCGGCTGGGCAATCCGAATAGACGGGAAACAAAATCAACTGCATCTCCGTCCGCTTGGCAAGCGAAACAATGGAAACGCTTGTCCACCTTCATGCTGGGGTTCTTGTCATTGTGAAACGGGCAGACTGCCATGCCATGACGGCTAACCCGGATGCCGTATAGCTCTGCCGCCTGTCGGGTGGTCAACTTCTGTTTGACCGCTTCAAATACATTCATTGCATCTTCCTTTCGGAGAACAAAAAAGACACCTGACATTTTCACAATGAAAACGGCAAGTGCCTTACAGTTCCATATTCTGTTTTTTCTGTTGTGGGGTTTTCTGCTCCGGCTGATTGCTGCTCTGCTCTTGCAGAAACTTCATCTTCTCCGTGACGGAGTGCTTCGGTTCGGGCTTTTTCTCGACCTCGGACTGCTCCGGCGTGAGGACTTTGCTGACCCAATAGCGAATATCCTTCATTGGCTGCAATTCCTCCTTGGCGGCGGCAAGCTGTCTGGCAAGCTCGGTGTGGGTTGCTTTCAGCTTGTCATATTCCGCTTGCAGGGAATCCAGATTGACATTCAAATCCACGCCCTGCTTTTTGAGATAACGGAACGCTTTGTTGAAGCTGTCCAGCTCGTCCTTGTGGCTTTCTGCGAACGCTGCCTGTCGTGTTTTCCAGCCGATTTTCAGGTACTTGTCATGAACCGCCTTGTGGGTCTGGCAGTCTGCCACAGCGTTCTGAATGCCGGTAATGACCTTCATGCGGGCAGATGCTTTTTTCATGTCGGCATGGATGCCCTTGGCTTTCTCACTCATGCCTTGAAGAGTGCTATCTAAATCTTCCAGCGTGAAAAGCTCATGCTCTTTCAGATAGATGATGGCTTTGGAGACTGCCTTCAAATCATCGGTCGTGCCTTTCTGCTGACCGTATCTTGACCAGTCGCTGCGTTCTGCCTTTCGTAGGTTCAGATAATCACGCAGCAGAAGAACCAGATCGGGCGAAGTGTTCTTTGCTTGTGCTTCCGTTTCTGCAAAGGCTTCCTTGGTCGCTTCCACAATGTCTGCAATCCAGTTCCGCAGATTTTGGATGGTGCTGCGGATGGCACTCATCATGCGGTTAGCTGCCTTAATATCCCGGTTGAGATTGCCGATGTTGGTTTCAATGCCCTTGCGTTCCAGAGCGCAAACAGCGGCTCCCATGTGGACGGTGGGAATCTTATCCAGTCCCTGCCGTTCATAAGAGCGCATATCCACTCGCTCAGGACTTCCGGCAAGTTCCAGATACTTATTTTGAACAAGCTCCCAGCCGTGCCTCCATTCCTCGGCATGGTACTGCTCGTTCCAGTCAACGGTATCCTCCTTGTGGCTTTTCCAGTTGCCGGAGGGCAGCTTGATGCGCTCTCCGTTCTCGTCAAGGTCATAAACCTTACGGCTCTTAGGCAGCCACTTTCCGTTTTCGTCAATGGCTCTCATGGTCAGCATGATATGGCAATGAGGATTGTGTCCGGGAGGATCTGGGTCATGGATTGCAAAATCACAGCACATTCCCTTGGATACGAAATGCTCCCGGCAGTATTCCTGCATCATCTGCGGATACATTTCGGTCGGGACTTCTCTCGGCAGGGCAAGAATGAATCGTCTGGCAAGCTGCGAGTTCCATTGCTTTTCCACTTCCTCGACAGCGTTCCAGAGCGTTGCCCGGTCGGCGTATTCCGGCGGGGCATTTGCCGGAAACATGATTTCCGTGTAAAGAACTTCCGGCTGTTTTCTTCGATGGTCTTTGGATTTCTGGTCGTACTCGGAGAACAGTTTTTCTCCGGCTTGGTAGGCAGCTCCGGCAACGGCAGAGCTGCCCTTGCTCCGCTGGACGATGCGGATTTCCAAATGTGGTACTGGCATCTTTGGTTGAACCTCCTTTTGATGGTACAAAAAAAGACCGATACTTTTCAGCACGGTCTGGTGGGGGGATATTCACTTGTTGTCGGGGAATGATTGCTTGCAATCGTTCCTCGGCGGCAAGTCCACAAAGGGGTAGCTGGCAAAGCCAGCGCAGGGGAAGTGTAGCTTCCTCTGGATGAATGGAGCAAGGGACTTTTGCGGAAATCATCAAGCTCCCTGCAAGGGGCTTTCGGCAGAACGCAATCACCATCTTTAGGTGGTGTATAATTGCGCCCTTGTCTCCGTCAAGGGTTTTCGCCCTCGTCCGCTTCCTGCGTTTTTCTCCGGCTCTCAATCAGCAGATTCAGCTTCTTTTGAACCGCTTCGCTCTGGAAGATGAAGGTCAACAGCTCCATCACATCCTCGTCGGTCAGGACGGTCGGCTCTTTCAAAAAGGTCTCCAACATTCCGGCACGGGTGCAAAGCCGATGGGTTCTCTCGCTTCTGGTCAGCCGTTTCAGCTCGCTCTGTAATCGCTTCTCCTTGTGCTTGGCTGCGGTCAGCTTGCGCTCCGCAACATACTGTTTGTGTCTCAGCTTTTCCAATTCTTCACTCATGGGCAACTTCTCCTTTCTGATAATGGGCAAAACAAAAGCGACCAACTTTTTACGGTTGATCGCCTTTGGCTTGGTCATTAGAATGTTCTAATCGTATATATAAAATTGCCTTGATTATAGTGCTGGGACTTGGCCCGGCATGACAAAAATGATACAATGGAAAATGAAGATTTTTATAAAGGAGGGTGATTAGCATGACCGAAGCCGAACGCCAAGCAATACTTAGTAGTGCAAAGACCTTCTTTCGGACTCGTATTGCAGAAAACCATAAAGCCAACACAGAGAAGCTTACCAGTTTATCAAAGTTTAATATCAATCCGTTCACTCATAAGTATCTGGCTCAGTTTGCTTTTGGTGATTCCTCTCCCGAGAGTATGGCAAAAGCACTGATTTATCCTCGGGTTCTGGGCACTTCAATTTCAACGACATTTGGCACGCAGTTACAATACTTTTGTAATGAAGTCTTATCGTCATACGCTTCTACCACTTCTGGCATTGATATTGAATTCATTGATGCTATTGATGGCCGTCGCAAGTATTGCCAAGTAAAAGCCGGGCCGACCACAATTAACCACGATGATGTTGATACTATCAAGCGGCACTTCACTGCTATCCGCAATTTGGCACGAACCAATCATTTGGATTTAAATATCACCGATTGCATTGTTGGCGTTTTTTATGGTACTGAAAGTTCTCTTTCCCAGTCGTATAAGCGTATTGATGAAGAATACCCCGTATATGTTGGAAAAGAGTTTTGGCATCGGCTAACTGGTGACAGTGATTTCTATTATGATCTTATCGATGCTTTTGCCGAAGTTGCCGATGAAATGGATAGTTCTGCAATGATTGGTCAAATTATTCAGCGTCTTGCTCATGAGATCGATGAAAACAATGCTTAACCCTTTTGCTCTGATAAAACAGCTTCTTTAAGCTGAATACCGATTCTTCTTGCCATCTCGACAGGGACAGCGTTACCTATTTGCTTGTATTGGTCACCAATGCCACCGCAAAATGTCCAGTCATCAGGGAATGACTGAATTCTTGCGGATTCTCTTACAGTAAATGGGCGTGTTTCTTCGGGATGGCATCTTTCTGTTTGCTTTTGTGAAGGACTACATGTTAGCGTCAAACAAGGTTCTTCCCAACTAATACGGCGAGCCATTCCTCTGCGTCCTCCACCAGAATAATATGATTTCCCCATATATTCTTTTGCAATATCTTCTGGCAGGTCCACCCAGCATCCTCCCGGCGGAACCAGTGCTAATACCTTTTTCTTCTTCTCGCTGTATTCTACGCCATCACTTTTGGGACAACCTTTAAGAGCTTCACGCAGTGTTGTCATTTTATCTTCTTCATTCGGATAGCTGAATTCAATATCTGTGTCATTGCGAATGCCCACTATAACGATGCGCTCTCTTTTCTGTCCCACTCCGAAATATGCAGCATTGAGAATTTTTTGCTGAGTGTGATATCCCAGTGCTTCAAGTACATTGATAATGGTAGTGAGCGTGCGCCCTTTATCATGCGAGACTAACCCTCGTACATTTTCAGCCATAAATATCTTTGGATTAACTTCCTTGACACAGCGAGCAAATTCGTGAAACAAAGTTCCTCTTGTATCTTCGAATCCAAGCTTTTTTCCAGCGAAAGAAAACGCTTGGCACGGAAAACCGCCCGTCACGATATCCACTTTATCTCTAAATTGTGTAAAATCAACATTGTGGATATCATCACAAATGACATTCCAATTTGGCCGATTAGTTCGTAATGTTTCGCAGCAAGCTTTGTCAAACTCTACATGCTCGACTGTTTTAATCCCTGCTTTTTCAAGGCCGAGAGCCAAGCCGCCAGCTCCTGCGAATAATTCTATGGCGGTAACATCATCGTTTCTAATCATCGATGTATCGATTCCTTTCGTATCTGTGCTAAAATCCATGATTTCATTTGGAGCAACTGAAAGTAGCTGACACAAATCCTCAACCCTCGTTTTCAAAGGATTGTAATCATCGGATAGCATAACAGATAATTGATTTTTGGTAATTCCAAGCTGCTCAGCAAGTTCTGTATAGGTTTTGATTCTTTGCCTATCCATGGCCTCTCGAATTTTTACTTTCGACAGGTACATCTGCATCACCAGCCTTTCAAAAGTTATGATTTTATATTAACATTTAATGACCCAAAAATCAACCCTTTCAAGCATCAATAGCCCTCTCATTTTCAAAATCTATCAAATCGTAAAAACTTTCATCAAACATGCGTTTCTTTTGTTAAAAGTGCTATTTGCGCTTATATATAATTGCGGTCAAAACATCGGATGCAAACCCGACATTTTGACCGCATATCGCCCCCTAACTGTTACATGATTCCGTCCGGCTCTTGAACCCGGTTTGCTTTGCGCTCTCGCTTGCTTTCCGTCTGCGTTCCTCGCTATACGGTGCTTGCAGCCGGATAGACAGTCTGGACTTGTCCAGCACATAGATCACGCCGCCCTGGGCGAAGGATTTTTCCAAGCGGCAAAGGTCGGGGTGCTTCTTGCTGAACGCTGCCAGCCGCTTCCGCAGTCCGGCATTGTAGGTCTGGATGTGGGCAGTGTCCTCGCCCTCGTTGAACAGGATAATGGTCTCTTTCTCATACTTCGTCAGGG
>ENA-ORNR01000733-ORNR01000733.1-human-gut-metagenome-genome-assembly--contig:-NODE-733-length-31436-cov-6.879322_pt1 | contig 31436 bp, 19 predicted proteins | sample MGYA00242114_ERZ509020 | MGnify/ENA primary metagenome ERZ509020 (study PRJEB26280, sample SAMEA2338758) | human gut metagenome | biome: human gut; feature: human-associated habitat; material: faeces...
GTCTGGGCTGGGTATATATTATCTATTATGCGATAAGGTACGGAATGTAATATCAATTATATATACATAGACGAAAAACGTCTGCTCTGCATAACAAAACAGGGCAGGCGGTTTTTTATGCAACAGCCCTCGGAATGGTGCACTACATGACTTATTGCCCATTGACAGCGGATAATGTGGCTTATAAAGTGAAAATGAATTTTAATTTGTGATTTTAATATAGATGTATTTTCTGAATGCCGCAAATGCCTGATTTTCAGCCGTTGGGGCATTGCGGAAAGGAGAAAAGTCTGACTTTTGGTTTGGGTTTTCCATAACCTAAGTTTGCTTTACAAGAGCGAATGAAATAAATATAACTGAACTTGAGTAGTCTTAAACCTTCAGATAAGGATGAATGAGATGGCAAAAAAAGAAAAACAGACCTACCCGCGCACACGTAAAGAGATGCTGCGTATTATGCGGGCGGCCGATAAAAAAGGACAGTTACTTGAAATGGTTTTGGAGGAGTTTGCAAAGCATCCTTTTTCCATGCCGGCATTATGGGATTGCCGCGATTATATTTTTAGCATTAAGCGGGAGGATTATGTAAACAATCCTGTGCTTATAACACATCCTGCCCTGCTTTGTGCGATGGCGGGACGATTGGACGATGCAAAAGAATATGTGGCAATTTTAGGTAAGACACCGAGAAACTGGCAGCTGCAGGACTTTGATTACAGCGATTTTTACAGGATTAGCACAGAACTGGTCATGCCTTATACGGATGATTTCATGTTTCTCAGGATTGCGTTCTTTCTTATAAAGGCCGGCGCAGTACCGATCATGAGCCTTACGATGTCAGCCTGCCGTCCAAGCATTTTAAATGGCTTTCGGGATTTTACGAGATTTGGACCATGCTTGGAGCGTTATAAGGACACCATCACGGAAGCAATAGGGAAGCTCTATGGGAGTGGTGGAAAGGGTGTATACGAGATAGCACTTGCGGAGTGGTATTACCAGAATAATAACTGCTTCCATGCACTTGTGCTTGTGACAGGGACGATACCTCTTATGGAGCAGGAAAATGATATGCGATGCCTGTTTGTGGCATTAGCCCTGCAAATGAAGATATTGCTTGTGAATGGACAGACAAGAACCGCAAAGCCGTTGGTAGAGAAAATCCGCAAACGGATATACGAGACAGGGTGGGAGGAGCTGACCAGCAGCCTGAATGCCATGGAATGTCTGGCAGCTTGTTATGATGGGCGGCAGGAGGATGTAGAGGAATGGCTTGAGAAAACGGCACCGGATGAAAATAATGACATTTTCATGATGGATATGTATGCTTATCTGGTAAAGGTACGGTGCTATTTGCAAACGGGCAAATACATGGTCGCCCATGTATTGGTAAAGCAGCTTATCGCGCTGCTTACAACCGGAAACCGCCATATGGATCTGTGTGAGTGCTATATGCTGTCCGCTATCATCTGCCATAAGGCGGGGGATAAAAAGCATCTCATAGAGGAACTCACGAAAACACTTGAGCTTGCCGGGAAATTCGGGTATATCCGTCTGCTTGCAGACGAAGGAAACAGCATGGTGCAGATGCTTAACATTTACCAGCAGGAAAAAGGAGCAGACGAATTAACGGATCAGATTAAGCTGCTTGCAGACGAGGTGGGAAGATATTTTCCGAATTACCTGAAATCCCCCGCGGAATATTTCGAGCCGCTGACGGCAACGGAAACAGCTGTACTCCGTCTGATGTCACAGGGGCTGAGCAATGATGAAATTGCGGGCAGGCTGGGGAAAAAGACAGGAACGGTCAAGTTTCACACAAATAATATCTTCCGAAAGCTGCAGGTGCAGAACAGACAGCAGGCGGTCAACCGCGGGAGAGAGATTAATCTGCTATGAATACATAAAGAATAGCTTGGACAATGCTTACAGAAAGCGAGGATATCATTATGAAAAAGATAATGGGAACAAATAATCGAGGAAAGGGGGTATAAAGGAAGTGAAGAATTTATGTTCGAAGCATAGGGTAAAGAGGATGCTTGCTTTTCTTCTTTCATTTTTTATGGTAAATTCTACCATAGATTATCCCGGACTGATGACTGCAAATGCGGCTGTCGGAATAAAAGCATATACAATTACCGCATTTGAAGCGTTAGATGGGACGAAGGAATACCAGACACTTTCATTCGGAGCTGAGGAGAGCGACATCCTGTTTCCGGATTCCCTAAAGGCTGCGGTGGAGTATACCATATATGAAAAACCGGAGGAATATTTAACGGAGGAGAATACAGCGGCAGGGGAAGAATTCATAGAGAAAGCAAAAACCGAGGACTCAGCAGGGACAGTTATCCTGTCCGGCAATGACTCAGGCGATACCGCTCCAGACAGTAATGAGGGTGAAGAAATAAAGAAAGAATCCGTCATAATAGAGGGCATCACATGGGAGCTTGACAAAGAAAAAAGCGACCTTGATGTCTTTACAAGTGATGCTGAGGAGCTTGCAGAGTACGGCGGGGGCTGTTTTGTCTATACGGCGGTCATCCCGGAAACGGACATAGACGGCAATACATATACGCTTGCCGGAGATGTGGAGCTGCCGGAAATATGCGTTGTGGTGGAGGATGCCGATGACGGCGTCATGCTGCTTAACAGCAGTGATACGCTTGACGTGTCTGCATTGGAAACCAGAAGCATCACCTTCGGTTATGGTTATTCTGATTACGTTGTAATTGACTCCGATAATGTCGGCGAGTTTGATGGCAAGACCTTGACGGGAACTACTACAAATGGCATCTTTATCAGCGACAACACTACAGTCAATCTGACCATTGAGGATTTGAATATTACGAAGTCCCAGGACATCAGCTCCTGCATCAGTGTGGGATATGGTGCTACGCTGAACCTGACAGTAAAGGGCGACAATACCCTGAAGGCTGCCGGCTGGGGCGGTGCCGGCATCGAGGTTATGGGGCAGACGAAAGCAACCTTAAGAATCACCTCGGGCAGTACGGGAACGCTGACTGCAAAGGGTGGCTATGGAGAAGCCCTTTATGGCAGCTACGGCGGTGCCGGTATCGGTGGTATGGCAAGAATTACCAGTAATATAAAGCGGGTGTATGTAGGAAATATCATCATCGAGGGCGGCACGATTAACGCTGTGGGCGGCTATCAGGCGGCAGGCATAGGAGGAACAATCGGTGAGAGCGGCGGAAATATCACAATTACCGGCGGTACGGTCAATGCCACAGGTGGTTACTATGCGGCAGGTATCGGTGGCGGCTCAATCGGAAATGTAGATTCTATCACCATCAGTGGCGGTACCGTAACGGCAACGGGAGGAAAGGATGGTGCGGCAATAGGTGTCGGCTATCAGAGTGCAGACGCTGCCGATTATGTGTTCAGCCTTGGCACAATCAGCATAACCGGCGGTGCTGTGACAGCAAATGGCAATATCGGCTATGGTAGTTTTCGTAATGAGGATAATATTTCCGGCGCCAGCGGCACGGTGTCTGTCAGTGAGAATGTTTTCATAAATGTCACCGGTGAAGTTAAGACAGGAAATGGCGCCAGTGGAAGTACTGCCGCAAATAAGTACACGGTGAATTTTACTGTCTATGACGGTAGATTTATTGATGCGGCATCTGCAAAGATACAGCTTGGTGATACGGTGCTGGCAGAATCAGCCGCAGCGGAGCTTCTCCAAATCGGAAAGCTGTCTGTACATTTAAGCTTCACCACGGGCAGGCTGACGGGCAGCCAGAGCTTTACACTGACGATAGATGGCAGGGAGTATCAGAAAACACTTGTCTTTGAGGAGGGAACGACCGGTTATGGTGTGACTATCGGTACTCCTCTGTATCCGGTTACGTTGGAGTTTTATGATGAGGCGATCACATCCGACTTAGAGGCAGCCTCTGTCACTGTGAAACAGGATAATGTCATCCTTTCCGCAGACGAGGGAGAGTATTATGCGCCGGCTAAGGTGAGTAAGGTGGAAAACTACTATGGCAGGATGCTCTTATATCTCCCGGCAAACAGCAAAAGCACGGAGCTTTCTGTGACGGTTTCCCCGCTGAATGCCGGAAATGCCATGGAAAAATCCGGACAGACAATCTCAGACACGGATACAAATACGATTGTGATGTTAGAATCGGAGCAGATTGTTTTATGTGCAGAAGCAGGCCCGAAGGGTGCTGCAGCCATCGATGCCAGGCTGACCCTGAATACAGTCGGCACAACCGTCTACTATGTAAAAAGCGAAACGGCGATTACCAATGCTGCGGAGATTGAAAATGCGGATGCTGTGGAATCGACAGCCGTGGAGAATACAAGCACAACAGTTTCCCTGAGCGGAAGCGCAGAGGATGAGAGCTCCTATTATTTTGTGGCAAAAAAGGAAGGTGCTTATTCCAATATCTCAAGTCTGACCTTTACGACAAACGGAGAGGCGAAGGTAAAAATACAGGGAGAAGAAACAGAAGCCTATTATGATAACTGGTACAATGCCATAGAAGCGGCAAGAGGGAAAACTGCCACGGTAACACTGCTGTGTGACCGCAATGATAAGGGCGATGATTCAAAAAGGATTAAGAACATTACGATAAAAGATGGCGATGACATTACCATTGACATGAATGGCTGTAAATATAAACCGTCCTTTAATGACAGGACAGCACCACTGATAATGGTAGAGGGCGGAAAATGCACTATCACAGGCAATGGGAAGCTGTACGGTGCAAATGGAGCGTCTAGCTATCGGATGCTTTACATCACAGGCGGAGAAGTGGTGATAGACGGGAATATTAAAATGGATGCGGTGGGTCCGTTCAGCTCACAGGGAAATCCGATTCATGTAAATGGAGAAAACGCAATATTACGCATAACGGGAGGCGTAACGATTGGCGCAGGTAATAATGATTGGTATAACCCATGGACTAACAGTATTTATGCCGAAAAAGCAAAGGAAATATCCATTACAAACGGAAGATATGAGTCTCCGGTACAATTAGAGAACGTGAAGACCGTATCCATATCCGGCGGCAGATTTGGCGGATGTGGCGGCAACGGAGTCAATATTGCGAGGGCAGAAGGTGTATCCATATCCGGCGGCACATTTGGAGAGTACAGCGGCTGCATCCTGGCACTGAATATCGAAGCTGCAGACAGTGTCCTGATATCCGGAGGTACCTTTAAGAAAACTGTGGGTCTGAGAAACGGCGCACTCTCCGGCGGCATATTCAGCGGCACCCTGAAGCTTAAGGACAGCAATGGAGGTGACAGAACCAGCGGAGATGATTTAAGCAGTCTGCTGATGGTAGGATATACCTATTGTCAGAGTGATAACACGACGACCAAGGGTAAGGGCAGTTATTCGATTTCCAATGTTTCCGTGGTGGAAACTGCAAAGACCTCGATAGAGGGAGCAGCCGTGACTTTGGGGACGGACACTGTGACCTACAGTGGAGAAGCACAGACCCCGGACGTTACACGAGTTATTTTAAATAACACGACGCTTACCGAGAACACAGATTACACGGTATCCTATGAGAACAATGTGAATGTGGGAACCGCAACCGTTATTGTTACCGGAGCAGGAGAAAATTATAACGGAAGCGTGACGAAGACATTCACAATTGAAAAAAAGCCTGTCACCGTTTCCGGTATCACAGCCAGGGATAAGACCTATAACGGAACGACAGCCGCAATATTGGACTGCAGCACGGCGGTTTTAGACGGAGTGAGCGATAAGGATAAAGACACGTTGATTGTCCGGTCTGCCACAGGCACATTTGCGGATGCCAATGCAGAAGAAGACAAGGTTGTCACCATAAGCGATATAGCACTCGGCGGAACAAGTGCGGGCAATTATGTGCTGGCAGGCATTGGACAACAGACTGAGACTAATGCTGCCATCAAGCCTAAGAAGGTCATGCTTTCATGGAGCGGAAACACGTCACTTACCTACAACGGCAATGAGCAGAGCGTGACCGCCACGGTGAAGAATGCGATAGGGAGTGACAGCTTTACACTTGCCTATGAAAACAGCGGCACGAATACAAATAAGGCGACCGAGGTTGGCAATTATACTGCCACGGTGACGGCGCTCGGCAATGATAACTATACCCTTGAGGGAGCAGGCAGCGTATCCAAGGAATGGAGCATTGGCTATCTGGCAGCAGAGGATGCTGCGGTTTCCGGCATAACAGGATATAATGGCTGGTATCTGGGTGACGCTGCACTGACACCTCTGAGCGGCTATACCATTTCGACAGATAAAAATATATGGCAGGATAGCCTGACTGTCAGTGGGGAAGGAATACAGACCGTAGAATATTATCTGAAAAATGCAGATGGAGGTATCACGGATAAGAAGTCCGCAGAGATAAAGATTGACACGGCTGTACCGACCGGAGAAATCAGGATAAAAGATAACGGCTTTACCGGCTTTCTGAACAAGATAACCTTTGGATATTTTTTTAAGGAAACGGTAGATGTAAGTATCACGGGAGCAGATGCCACCAGCGGCGTGAATACGATTGAGTATCAGAAGGTGGAGGCTGCGGGCGATTATAAAGCAGACGGAACATGGATGACAGGCAGCAGCTTCTTCGTAGAACCGGGTGAAAAATTCATTGTATATGCCCGTATCACGGATAAGGCGGGAAATAAGACGATTATCAATTCCGAGGGTACAGTAGTCTATACTGATGTTGCAGCTACAGTAAGTGCGGAATTTATAAAAACCTCGGCAGCTGATGTGGAAGTCGGAGCGTCCCTTAACGGCAATACTGTGGCTTCGATTGTGATGGGAGCTGCTCCGGTTGCAGCAGGTAGTTTTGAAGTGTCAGATGATAAGCTTATTTTGAAGTCAGATTGGCTTAATACCCTTGCAGCAGGAAGCTACACGCTGACGGTTTCTTACAATCCGATGGGCGAGAGCTTTATAAGCGGCACGAGCAGGGGAGACGCACCACAGACCACAGAGCTTGTGCTGACCGTGAAGAAAGCGGCGCTGACAGTTACTGAAAAACCGATACTTAGCGGCATTTATGGCACAAAGGTGGAGGACATGACCATAGAGACCGCGAATGCCCTGGCTGTAAATACCTCAGGTGTGAAAGTAAGCGGAACATGGAGCATTACAGATGCAAATAAATCTGAGATGCCGAGTGTAGGAACATCGGTGGAATATGAGCTGACGTTCACACCGGACAGCAGTGTGGCAGGAGATTATGACAGCGTGACCTGCAAGGTTGCTCCGGTTGTCAGCAGGAAAGCAGTTTCCGTTACGATTGAGGATGCCGTACGGAAATATAAAGAGGCAGACCCATACTTCACTTATACGCTGGCAGAAGGAAGTACATTGGCGGGGAATGATACCATAGAGAGGCTTGCCATCACCACATCTGCTGAAGCAGATGAAAGTTCTGATGTGGGCGAATATGACATTACAGGAGTGTCTGCTAATGGAAATTATGAAGTGACTATTATCGGCGGAATATTGACTATCACTAAGGCAGCCGCACCGGATGTGCTCACTGAAAATAAGAGCTACGCCTACACGAAAGGCTCGGACGGCAGTGATGTTACAGTCGATATAGCAGGGAAACTGCCAAAGGATAGAGACGCGACGAGCTATAGGCTTTCTGTAACAGACCCAAACAGCATTATTGACGGAGCTATGGTTGATGATAACGGAAATCTGACCTACAGGGTAAAGGCGGACACAACGGCAGGACTGACAGCAACCATGATTGTCACGGCTTCTATGCATAATTACGAGGATGCTGCTTATACGCTTACCATTACAATCGTGGATAAGACCATTGTTTCAGAAAAGAGCGGAAGTGGTGTTGCTGTAAGTGGAAGCAGTACATTGACCTATGGGCAGAGGTTGTCTGCACTTTCCCTGAATACAGGGGAGGCTTCCTTTGTAGAGCAGGGCACGGATACGGCTGTGGCAGGAATACTTACATGGAAGAATCCTGATGAGGTGTTGTCAGCAGGCACGACTACAGCTACATGGATATTCACCCCTGCTGATGGTGCCGCGTATCAGGAATTGGAAGGAAGTGTTGCTGTCAGTGTGGCTAAGGCCGCTCCTATATTGACCGCTCCGGCTGTCAGCACAGCGGTTTACAGCCCGAAGGCTGTCTTGGAAAATGATTTCAAGTTGACAGGTGGCAGTGCAAGACATATCGTAGGTGGTGTGGAGACGGATGTAGAGGGAAGCTTTAGCTGGCAGAATGGTAAAGCTGTGCCGACTGTGGATAATACAGGCTACATAGCTGTATTTACACCGGACGACAGCACGAATTATGACAGTGCAGCTATCACCGTGACTGTCACGATAGAGAAAGCGACACCGATTGTCAGCACCGTACCGGCAGCGGCAGAGCTGACCTATGGGCAGTGCCTTTCTGAGAGCAGCTTGTCAGGAGGCGTGGCAGGAATGCCGGGCACATTTGCATGGACGGATGGCAGCATAAAGCCGGGTGTATCCGACAGCAATTCTTCGGAGTATGGCATTACCTTCACTCCATCAGATGAGACTAATTATAATACAGCCTCTTGTAAGGTAAGGGTTACGGTAAATAAGGCAGAGAATGCCCCGAATATGCCGGGTTCGACTATGAGCACAGCTAACAGCATTACAAAGGTGGGTGATGTCAGCCTGTCCGATTATATGGACTGGGCATGGCAGGACGGCGATAAAGACAAAGAGCTGGCAGCCGGGACAGCAGTCACGGCAACAGCAGTCTACATAGGAGCGGATAAAGGCAGCTATGTTAATGAGAGCGTGACGGTAAGCATTACAAGAAGCTTATGTGCTCATGCTAATACAGAAGTGAAAAATGCAAGAACCGCGACCTGTCAGGATGAAGGCTATACGGGCGATACTTATTGCAAGGATTGCAATACGCTGCTCTGCTCCGGAAGCATTACTGCGGCTTTAGGACACAGCTATACCTCGAAGGTGACGAAGGAGCCTACCACGACAACAGAGGGCGTTATGACCTATATCTGCGCGAACTGCGGACATAGCTATACGCAGGCGATAGAAAAGCTTCAGGATGATGACAATACGGAAGCTCCGGACGATAATCCGGGCAGCACGGATAATAAAAAACCGGGCACGGATATGGCAGACCAAAATACAGATAGCAGCAAGCCGGAGACGGGAAAACCATTTATTAAGGGAGATAGTGGGAAAAACGGCTGGGATGTTATCAGGAGCCGGATTGAAACAGCAGAGGACGGAGAAACCATAAATGTGGATATGAACGGAAGCACCATCGTTCCACAGAATATCTTTGAGAGTATCAAAGACAGAGATATAACAGTCATCTTCGATATGGGAAATGAAGTTACATGGACGGTAAACGGCAAGGATATCATGAATATTTTTGGAGACATTGATTTTGGTATCTCCTACGGTGAAAATGCAGGAGCGGGAATACCGCTTGATATTATCAACAATGTCACGGGAGAACGTTACTGGGTGAACCTGACACTTGCCCACGATGGAGAGTTTGGTTTTGCGGCGGTTCTTACCATCAATATGGATAAGAAGAATGCCGGGCTGTATGCAAACCTATTCTATTTCAATAAGCAGATGGGTAAGCTGGAGTTTATCTGTTCAGATGAAATTGACGCAGCAGGAAATGCCGGACTTGTATTTACACATGCATCGGACTATACAGTAATTGTAGATGAAAAACCGATGGACAGAGCTGATGCTGGGGTGGAGAATAGTAGTTCTGAAGCCGAAACGAACGATGGGAAGAATCCGGATGCAGAGATTATAGAGTCACCACATACAGGCAATGTATGGCTTCCGAATTGGCTTATAGTACTTGGAGCAGTAATGATAATCCTTGGTGCCGGAGCGGTGCTTATGATTAAAAAAGAAAAAAGACGTTGAGCAGGATAAAGGAGAATATAACAGTTGAAAGATGGTGGTTGTCCTGGCCGGGTGTATATTATCTATTATGTGATAAGGTACGGAATGTAATATAAATTTCACATCGATACATAGACGAAAACCGTCTGCTCTGCAGGAGAACAGGGCAGGCGGTTTTTCTGTGTGGATATTTTAATGAAGCGGTGCTGTGGTGGTGAACTGATGCTGTGGTGGTGAACCGAAGGAATAACTAAATAATTCTCCACAATAAGTTGAAATTGACTGATAAATTAGGTATAATTGAAATAGAATGTATGTTTTGCTGTGGAGATAAATTAAAAGGAATGAGGGAGAATATAATGAACAACAATTCGGGTTATGATGAGAGCTGCATGGACGATGGGGCATGGGACAGCCTGTTCAAAATGGCGGAGAATGCAGAGTATGAGAGCAATTTTGAAGGGCAGGCTGCTTCGGAATATGACATGCCGGTCTATGATAATGTAGCTTTTCAGGGGAATGAGCCGGGAAAAAATAGGAGCTACGGGACACCGGAGGAGGCGTTGCAGGCACTGTTCGGATATGCGGCGTTCAGACCGGGGCAGAAGGAGGTAATTGACAATATACTGTCGGGTAGGGATGTGTTTGCCGTTATGCCAACAGGAGCGGGAAAATCGGTGTGCTATCAGATTCCGGCAATGCTGCTTCCCGGAATAACAATTGTAATTTCGCCGCTTATCTCACTCATGCAGGATCAGGTAAAGGCACTGAATGAGGCTGGTATTCCGGCGGCGTTTATCAATAGCTCACTTTCTGAAAATATGTTTTATGAGACGGTCAACAGGGCAAGGCAGGGTGTGTACAAGATTATCTATGTAGCGCCTGAGCGTCTGGTTACGGACAGCTTTCTGGAGCTTGCACAGGATATACGGATATCGATGCTTACCGTGGATGAAGCACACTGTATATCGCAGTGGGGGCAGGATTTCAGACCAAGCTACATGAAGATAGTGGAGTTCGTGAGGCTGCTTGACAGGCGGCCGATAATCAGCGCATTTACGGCGACGGCGACGGAGAATGTCAGGGACGATATTGTGTGTACGCTCGGGCTGGTCAATCCGTATACCCTTGTCACCGGATTTGACAGGGAGAACCTGTTTTTTCAGGTGGAGAAGCCTAAGAAAAAAGAGCAGTATATTCTGGATTATATTGCGGAGCATGAGGGGGACAGCGGAATAATTTATTGCGCGACGAGAAAAAATGTCGACAATCTGTATGATTTGTTGAAGAGCAGGGGGATTTCGGCTGCGAAATATCACGCCGGAATGAGCGCTGAGGAGCGAAAGCGCATGCAGGATGCTTTTGTATTCGATTACATAAGCATTGTGGTTGCCACCAACGCCTTCGGCATGGGAATTGACAAATCAAATGTGCGGTTCGTAATACATTACAACATGCCGCAGAGCATGGAGAATTATTATCAGGAAGCCGGAAGAGCGGGAAGAGATGGTCTGGATTCAAAGTGTATTCTGCTGTTTTCACCGCAGGATATTGTTATCAACAGATTTCTGTTGGAGCGCAAAGAAATGTCCGATTTGGATGAAACAGATAAACAGACGATAAGGGAGCGGGACAGCAGAAGGCTTCAGGTAATGGAGAAATACTGCTACACCACAGAATGCCTCCGCAACTACATTTTGAAATATTTTGGAGAGAACCCGGACAAGCCGTGTGGCGATTGTGGCAACTGTCTGCATGAGTTCGAGACACTGGACATGACGGATGAGGCAAAGAAAATCATAAACTGCGTATACGAGGCGAACGGCAGATACGGAAGAAATATCATTATAGATACCGTATCCGGCGCAAAGACAGCGCGGCTGGAGGAGATAGGTGCCGCAAAATATAAGTCCTACGGTGTGCTGGCTTCCTCCAACAAGAATCTTTTAAGGCGTCTGGTTGAGCAGCTGGTGCTTGAAGGCTATCTCACAGTCGGCGATTATCAGGTCTTAAAAATGGGCGATATAAGCAGGCTCAAGAATACTGATGCAAGAGTGCTTGTCAAGATTACGGATGACGATAAGCTGCCGGAGAGGACAGCCGCCTCCAATAAAAAGACTAAGGCAACCGATGCGCTTACATCGGTCGGCTATGAATTGTTTGACAGGCTGAGAAAGTTAAGACTTGAGCTTGCCAGAGAGGAAAATCTGCCTCCGTACATAATTTTCAGTGACAAGACCCTGATTGACATGGCGGCGAAGGTTCCTGTCTCTAAGAGTGAAATGCTGAATGTTTCGGGAGTTGGAGAAAATAAATTCTCAAAATACGGAGAAGGCTTCCTCTCAGTTGTAGAAAAATGTGTCGGCGAATATCCGGAGCTGCTCATAAATAAAGTGGACGCGGCAAAAGAAAAGGAAAAACCAACCTTATCCAAGGCAAGTAAGAAGAATGAGAAGCAGGAATTTTACCTTCTTGAGGAGGAAGCAGCTAATTTTAATTACGCAGATTATATGTATGTTTCAGAAATAAAAAAGGAGCTGGAGCGTATATGTGAGAGGGATGACGTCAAGAAAATCCCGGCTGGAGGCTTGAGTAGGATTATGATGGCTGATGGGCTGATTGCAGAGAGAGAGAAGGACGGAAGAATTGACAAGGTTGCGACGGATGCCGGAAGAGAGCGCGGAATCAAGACGGTTGTCAAGGTGAGTGAAAGGGGCTTTTCGTATGCCAATCTCATGTACCCTAAGAATATCCAGCAGATGCTTGTGGAGTATTTTGTGGGGAAGCGGGACAACGGGTGCAATTAGGGCGCGGCTTGTGAAATTGAAGCTGATAGAGTAGTCGATATACAATTACCGGTGAGGAGGAATCAATATGGATACATTTTTCTTGAATGAGCTGAAAAGCTGCTGTGTTGACATCAATGGTGACAGAGAAAATGCCGGCGGTATTTCCGGGGTGATGGATGCTTACAGACGAATAATGGATTTTTCTGAGCTTGCAAGGCAGGAGGGGCTGCTGGCGCTTTGCGATGCATGTGACAAGCTGGATAAGAGCGACAGGACGCAGGGATTTCTTTTCAGACTGATGATGCAGGTTGTGGACGGCGATGAGCCGGTTGTTGTGTCTGAGATAGGGCTTAACATGCTTGCCGCCGATGATTACCACGCCTATGAAGGGCTGATTGTGCTTATGTATTACAAGGGCGCCTGTCTGATTCAGACAGGTGTTAGTATAGACAGGCTTGGAAGCTGCATGCAGTCGCTTATGCCGCAGTTTCTCAGGGAGATTCTTCAGAAGAAGGAGGAGGAAAGGTCTGAGGACGATTATATAAAAGAGGATGACAAGCGCGACAAGTGGGTGAGGTCGCTATGTGAGGATAACAGGGAGGTCGATGAGAGGGATTATTCCATTGTCAATCAGACATCCCTCACCTTATTAGAGATGTCTGATAAAGAGATACAGACGATTCTTCGACACATCACGAATGATGACCTTGTGATGGCGATGATAGAGCTTCCGGGAAGGGTGAGAGCGCGCATCTTTGATAATACCTCAACCAGACTTGCAAGAATGCTGGCGGAGGACGTGATGTGCAAGGGCAAGGTAACACTGAGTGAGGTCGAAAAATCCTGCGTCAACATAATGCGCACTGTGATTAAGCTTGAAGCCGAAGGAGAAATTGCACATCATAATCTGACCGTGCAGAAATTCGTAATCGGTGTGTACGATGTGCCTAACAGCATGCTGAGAAGATAGCTCATGGGACAGAGGGGGTCAGGTACAGGTGTCCCCGCTTTTTGGGACAGGGGTCTGACCCCTGTCCCAAAGGCTGCTACAGCGCCGGATTGACATGCACCATGATGTGTTTAACCTTAGGAAAATTCTTTTCAATATCATTATGTACGGATTCGGCTATTTCATGTGCCTCCTTTAATGTGTAGGAAGCATTTGCACGAATCTCCACATCCACATATATCTTGTTGCCGAATATACGTGTCTGAAGTAGATCAATTCCAAGTACATCCTTGTTTCCCATGACACAGTCCCGGATTTCTCTTTCAGTCTTGTCATCACAGGAGTGGTCTACCATTTTATCTATGGCATCTTTAAAGATATCGTATGCTGCTTTTATGATAAAGACGAATATTACAAGGCTGGCAACAGAATCCATTACCGGGAAGCCAAGTCTTGCACCTGCGATTCCGACAAGTGCTCCGATTGATGAAAATGCATCGGAGCGATGGTGCCATGCGTCCGCCATGAGAGCGCTGGAATCGATTTTTTTAGCATTGTATCTTGTGTACCAGTACATGCCCTCTTTGCATACGATTGAGAGAATCGCTGCTGCAAGGGCAAGAATGCCGGGAATCTGTAAGGTGTTGTAGCTGCCGCTTGTAATGTTTTTGACGGCGGTTGAACCTATTCCGAGTCCTGTGATAAAGAGGACTATGGAAAGCACAATGGCGGCAACACATTCCATGCGTTCATGTCCGTAAGGGTGCTCCTTGTCAGGCTTCCTCGCCGATAGCTTAATTCCGATAATTACGATTATTGTGCTGAAAACATCAGAAGCAGAATGTATGGCATCACTTATCATTGCGTTAGAATGTGCGATAATACCTGCTAAAAGCTTGATGACTGATAACAGCACATTGCCAACGATTGTGATGAAGGATACTCTGTTGGCAATTTTCTCGAAATCGCTGTCATTGGTGTTAGGTGCCGGTGCTGTGGATTCATTTTTTTTCATAGTTTTTAATCTCCGTTTCTGAGCGATAAGTCGTTTTGGTGGTGTTAGAGCGGTCTGTTTTCGCCCTTAAACAGATTGCTCCTGTTTGTGAACAGTTAAAAAGTAATATCACTCTATAACACTTATGTGTGGGTTTTAAAAACGAAATGTTTTCTTAGAAAAGTATAAAAAAACACCCACGATTCAGTATTAGCAACTACTGTCCCGTGGATGAAATAGATTCCACTGTCACCTGTGTGACCCGACTCCATGACAGGGTGTCACGGTCTGCTCAGTTTGTACTGTAGGTTTGTATGCAGTGCAAAGAGTATATATATTTTAGCATACGAGGTGTGGATTTGTCAAGTTATGCATCTGAAGAAATTATAAAATTTAGACAGGTTGCATTTTGAAATATTCTATGATATTCTTAAATCAATTATGCAGGTAAGCGTCATCAGGGCTTCCTAAGCAATGCTCTTTGTACATAAAATACTATATTATAACAGGAGATTTTTTCATGAGTGAGATTGTAGAACCAAGAACTTTATCCGGGTTTATGGAGCTTCTTCCAAAGGATCAGGTTATATTTGAAAAGATTAAATCAGAGATGGAGAAGGTGTATCGTAAATATGGCTTCTATCCGCTTGACACACCTGTATTGGAGGACAGCAGAATCCTTCTTGCGAAGGCGGGCGGCGAGACCGAGAAGCAGATTTACAGATTTAACAAGGGAGATTCTGACCTTACTATGCGTTTTGACCTTACGGTTCCTCTTGCAAAGTATGTTGCCAAGAATTATTCAGAGCTTACCTTCCCATTCAGGAGATACCAGATTGGAAAGGTATACCGCGGAGAGAGAGCACAGAAGGGACGTTTCAGAGAGTTCTATCAGGCAGATATCGATATTGTCGGAGACGGAAGCTTAAGCATAGTCAATGACGCAGAGATACCTAGTATCATATATAATCTGTTCAACAACTTAGGAATTGATAATTTCGTCATCAGAATCAATAACCGTAAGGTGTTAAACGGTCTTTTTGACAACTTCGGAGTGAAGGAAAGCGCCGTGGATATCTTAAGGATCATTGATAAGATAGACAAGATTGGACGTGACAATGTTGCAAAGGAGCTTGTTGAACTCAAGGTACCTGAGGCTACGGTTTCACAGCTGCTTGATGTTCTCACATTTGACGGAAGCAATGAGGAGAAGGTTGAGAAGCTTAAGGGCTTTGCCGGCTGCAATGAGGTGTTCGATGCAGGGCTTTCGGAGCTTACAACCGTGATTGATTATATTGCAGGCTTCGGTGTGCCGGCAGATTATTATAAGATTGATCTGTCCATTGCCAGAGGTCTTGACTACTACACCGGAACGGTATATGAGACATTTATAAAGAATCATCCGGAGTACGGCAGCGTGTGCAGCGGCGGACGTTATGACAATCTTGCAGAGTACTACACAAAGAAGTCACTGCCGGGAGTTGGAATCTCCATCGGTCTTACAAGATTATTCTATGTTCTGTGTGAGAATAATTTCCTGAACAGAGAGCTTGAATGTCCGGTAGATGCGCTTGTTGTACCGATGACCGATGATATGACTTATGCTGTCAGGACTGCAACAGGATTAAGAGCTGCAGATATCAATACCCAGATATATCTTGAGGGCGGTAAGTTCAAGAAAAAGCTCACCTATGGAAGCAGGCTTACCATTCCGTTCTGCATTATACTGGGCACGGATGAGATTGACACCAATCAGGTAACCATCAAGAACATGAATACAGGTGAGCAGAAGACAACGGACCTGCAGGAGGCAATTTCCATAATCAATAATCAGAAGGAGCTCTTAAATAAGGCTCAGTATGTTAACATGCAGTAGGTTATAGCTGAGGGATAACAGACCTGTCGACAAGTAATTCACAAGAATTAATTTGTTGACGGGTCTTTGTGTATTTTTGCGTAATGATACTTATTGGTGGCAGTACTGCAGGCAATGCCTGCAGTATGCAGGGGGGTAAGTTTGAAAATAAAATTTTCAAACTATTTATTAATGGCAGTACTGCAAGCAATGCTTGCAGTATGCAGGAGGGTGAAATGAAAAAGGGAAATGTACAAAAAAATATTTTGCTTGTATGTATTCTGCTTGCGGTAAATATACTTTCAGGCTGCAGCAAAGGCGGTGTTGATACAGAAACCGTGACGGAAAAGAAAAAGATTGTTATAGGTAGTGACATTATAAGCCCGTATTTATATAAGGATACCGATGGAGAGTTCATGGGAATAGATGTAGAGATTGCGACAGAGGCTCTTCACAGGATGGGTTATGAACCGGAGTTCAAGCTTATAGTGTGGGAGAATAAGAATAAGCTCCTTGAGGATGGCGAGGTTGACTGTATCTGGGGCTGCTTCAGCATGAATGGGAGGGAGGACAAATACCTGTGGGCAGGACCATATCTTTACAGCCGCCAGATGGTAGCGGTGCGTATGGACAGCGAAATACAGAAGCTTAAGGACCTGACGGGAAAAATGATAGCGGTTCAGGAGACCTCGAAGGCTGAAGAATATTTTCTGCGTTCTGATTTTGAGGGTATACCGGATGTAAGCCTTGTGTACTGCTTTTCTAACATGGATGAGGTGTTTGCCGCACTAAGAAAAAATTACGTGGAGGCTATATGCGGCCACGAGAGTGCACTGATATCGTTCATCAACACGGCACCGGATGAGTACAGGCTTCTAGAGGAGAGCTTCCTGTATTCAGCACTTGGTGTCGCATTCGATATACAATATGATGAAGAGTTTGTGGAGGAGCTGGTTAAAACTCTTGGTGATATGATGAACGATGGAACCACAGCCGCAATTGTCGGGAAATACGGATTGGATGCGGAGAAATCTCTGGGGAGGGGGAACGATTAGTGGACAGCTTTAAACGAAAACTGAGAGTGTTTAAAATCTCCGGAATTGTCGTTCTGGTACTGCTCCTGTGTCTTGCAGCACTGCATTTGTTATTAGTGTATCGTGGACTTACTTCAATAGAAAAAATAAGAGTGCAGACGATAGAATATATTGAAGAAAAGGTTGAGACCTATGATAATTACAGGGCAAATGACAAGACAAAGAGTCTTGTGCATCTGCTTGATAAAGCACTTGCGATTGTGCATAATCTTGAACAGGATGAGTCCTTTTATGTTAAAAATATCGGAATATATTCCTATGAGCAGCATCTTAGCGGGATTATTGTGCTTGACGGGAACATGGATGTTTTATTAAATGTTGAATCAACGGCAGATACGCATATAGAAGACTGGAGCACACTTATATCCGCAGAAAGCGTTTCAGGGGTGATAGAATCACCTAAGAAGGTATATATGACCAGAGTGTATGCCGCGGAGGGACAGGGGTATGACATAGCTGTTGTGCATCGAAATGACGCTCCGGGGGCGGTGATCGTATACAAGCTCCAGGACATGGTGGTGGAGGGTGTAAATGATATCACGCTTGACAGTATATTTGAAAATATGCAGATTGCAAATGACGGACTTATAGTCATATCGGAATATGATAATGTGATTGCAGCCAACAAGACGGGTGCCTACAGCCTTACCGGTGAGCAGCTTGCCGGAATGTACTCCGACGGAAAAACAGTAAGGGAAAAGCTGAAAAAAATCAGATATGATGGCAGACGCTGGTATTTGACCGAGGAAAAGTATAAGAGCTATACGATACATGTCATGTTCCCTGTTTTTGAGGTGTACAAGGTCTGCTATGCCATGGAGACGGCATTTATGCTGTTGTACATTCTGATGTGTGCACTTATGTGGGGAGTTCACAACAATTCAGAGAAGAAGAATTACTACATGGAGAAGAGACGTCAGCTTGAACTGCAGAATGCACTTGAGCGCGCTGAACGTGCGACGGCAGCTAAGAGCACCTTCCTTTCCAATATGAGTCATGATATACGTACACCTATGAATGCCATAATCGGATTCACCAAGCTGTTACGCGAACAGCTTGACAATAAAGAGAAGGCATCCGGATATCTCGACAAGATAGATGATTCGAGCAGATATCTTCTTGAAATCCTGAATAATATACTTGATATTGCCAGAATTGAGAGCGGAAAAACAACACTTGAAGAGGATATAGTCTGCATTGACGATCAGTGCAGGGAGATATATGCGGTTTTTGAAAATCAGATGGCACAGAAAGCATTGAACTTTTCATTGAAGGTGAATGTCAGGCACCACTATGTAAGCTGTGACATTTTGAAGGTAAAACAGATAATCTTTAATCTCCTGAGCAATGCCTACAAGTACACGGACATTGGCGGAAGGGTTTCATTTGAGGTGACTGAACTGCCTTGCTATACGGAGGGCTATGGTCTGTATGAAATCAGGGTGTCAGATACCGGAATAGGAATGTCGGAGGAATTTATATCCCATATTTTTGAGGAATTTGCAAGGGAGAGAAATACCACTGAGAGCAAGCAGCCCGGAACAGGGCTTGGAATGGCAATAGCGGATCAGCTTGTAAAGCTTATGGGAGGAACAATCAATGTCGAAAGTGAGATTGGCAAGGGAAGCTCCTTTGTCGTACTTTTGACTCAGGGCTTGGTTAATGTGCCACTGCAGGATGAAAGAGCTGATGAAACAATTATTGAGTATAATCGTGGGGAGAGGAGAAAGAGAATCCTGCTTGCTGAGGATAACGATATGAATGCCGAGATTACCGTGGAGCTTCTCAGCTTCCATGGCTTTGACGTGGACAGGGTGAAGGATGGAGCGGAGTGCGTTTCAGCTCTGGAAAAAGCACAGCCGGGATATTACTGCCTGATACTTATGGATATCCAGATGCCTAATATGAATGGGTACACGGCTGCTGAACATATAAGGGCTATGCCGGATGACGCAAAGGCAGGCATACCGATAATTGCAATGACGGCAAATGCGTTTGACGATGATAAGAAGGCGGCGTTTCAGGCAGGAATGAATGGACATATATCAAAGCCTATAGAATTTGACAGTATGATGCAGATGATAAGAAAATTAATTGGCTATGGAGGTGAATAACAGCTATGGGACTTTTCAAATCGAAGTATGAGAAGGAGCTTGACGGGATTATAGCGGACATCAATATGAATATGAACAACAACTACAAGGATAATGCGCAGGCGGGGCTTAGAAGGTTCGATGAAAGACTTGAGGAACTGCTTTTACAGGGACTTCTAAAGGAGAAAGCCGCCGGAGAATATAAAAGACAGCTTTCTTCCTTTAAGGAGAAGATGAAGGGATATACCCATAAGGACCAGCTGAAAAACTGGGGTTAGTTGTATTGTACGATCAGATTGATGCCTGAAAACGGAACTCTCCATTTTCGGCAAAAAAGCCATAGATACCATGATATTTTTCTATTACGGATATCATGCTCTGTATTCCTATGCCGTGTCCGCTTGCGGATGTGACAGGGACATCATTTTTAAAAACGGGTGCTGTGTGATAACTGTTTGACATGTTTATGCACAGCTTCCCGTTTTTTTCGTACAGCTTAAGGCTGATATATCTGTCATCCGGCTGGGGCAGCTGGACACAGGCATGGATTGCGTTCTCAAAGGCATTGGCAAAAAGGCTGCACAGATTGGTTATCTGGAATTTTGAAAAATCATAGGCGGTGACCGATATACTTACTTTTATATCATTTTCGCCGGCTTCGTCAGCATAATATGACAGAATAAGATTGAGAGCTTCATTTTCGCAGTACTTCACAACCCTGCTGTTGTCGAGGGAGGTGCTTATTTCCGCTATGTAGTTCAGGGCATCCTCATTCTTGTTTTCCTTTATGCACTGGCTTATAAAATTCAGATGATGGCGCAGGTCATGACGGTATATGGCAGCCTGCTTCTCTGAGTAAGATATCTGCTGTATCTCCTTTTGGACCTGAATTGCTGCGGTTCTGAGAAGGAGGTTTTCGTGCTCTGTCTTATTTCGCTTGTTGGCGGCGTCAAGTGAAAAAATTGAAAGTATCAAATATAACAATACAATAAAGCTGTCCACAAAATCGATAATAACGATTCCTCCGGTGTGCAGAAGGTCGGTATAGACTGTAAAGGCATATTCAATGATATAGTACACAAGCGGCAGAAGCAGAAAAGGCAGAAGAGATGTGGTGCTTTCATATTTAAGCTTTTCAACATAGGGGGATAAGTATTTTATTACAAGTATCAGCAGCGGAATAGTCACCAGAATGGCTGCAGCATTGGCAATATCCTGGTTGTAGCCGAAAAATGATGATACAAGCGTCCCAATCCATTTTCGCGGTGTACACAGAAGATAAGCTGTAAGCACAGAGATGATGGACATGCTGATACTCTGATGGAATACAAAAAATATCAGAAGAATGAGAGGAAGATGTATGAGCAGAGGATAGCACGTATATAATGTCTGCTTCCCTAAAAGCAGATACGCAATAAGCTGTATGCACCCAAATACAAGGATGGTAAAAATATACTGCTTTTTATTGTCCTCAAAATGCATGCCTACAAAGTAAAAGGCCGCCGTTATTCCGAAGAAAAGGACAAAAGCGTAATTGGTTAAATCCAGAATATTTGAAATATTTATCATGGCGTTTCCTCCATCTGGAAGGCGAGATACTGCTTCTTCAGCTCGCTCACTCTTCTCTGCGCAAGTGGGATGGTCTTTCCGTTCTGAAGCTGCATATCCGTGGCACCGATTGAACGTATGAAGTTCATATTGACCACAAATGAGCGGTGGGCAAGCAGAAATTCGTGGTTGTACATAAGCTTATCACATATTGATGTGAAACGCTCGGAACATTCCAGCTGTGAATTGTTATTGAGATAGTAAATTACTTTTCTGTTGAAAGCCTCGACACAGACTATATTTGATAACAGAAGCTTATGTACTCCGCTGCTGTTCTTTACCACAATATATTTAGGGCTGTCCGACTCTTTCTTTTCAAGAATATCATCGATAGCGCCAAAAAGCTTATCCCTTGTTATGGGCTTTAGAAGATAATTGGCGGCCTTGACGGTGTAGCTTTCGACCGCAAATTCAGGCGATGCAGTAAGAAAAATAATATCGGCTGCCTTATCGAAGCTGCGAATCTCCCTGGCAAGGGACATCCCGTTTAAAACAGGCATGATGACATCCAGCAGATAGAGGTCATATTTTTCGTAAGCAGACTTTGAGGCAAGCTCAACACTGCTGGTATAACATTTATAGCTGATCGGTATATCGTGCTCTGCCATATAGGTATTTATAAAAGAGGATATAGAAGAAATTTCGTTTATCTCGTCATCACATACAGCTATTTTAAGCATTCGTTCATTCACCCCTGTAAATTTATATATGTATTATAAACTTTATATTGATAAATTTCTACAGCTAAGTCTTATCGTTCATGTCAAAAAAAATGTAATTCATGCAATTTCGTCCATGAATGTTTTTTATTAGGATATTATATATAGCAAATAGAACTAATATAGTACTTTTGATTTATAAAAGACAACAGGAGGAATATGCTATGTGGAGAAAAATCTATAATGCAATATGGGCAGACAAAGCCGGAAGAGCAGCAGTGCACACTAAAATCGGCAGCAGGGACAGTTGCGGATGCGTGTGATAGCCACAACTAATATTAGCGTATTTCTTAAATTTTGATATTTTACCGAGAGCGACAGGGTGTCATGTAAATGACACCCTGTCTGCATTATAATTAAATTACTTTTATGACGAGGACATAAAAAGCATGGGAACACATAGAGCAAAATTATATTTGACCCTGATAACAGCATTATTTATAACCTTTATAACTTCGTCATGCGCAGGGCGGCAGGACAGCAATATAGGATTTCACGCAGGGAGGTATCAGGGACATCTTATGCTGCCGCAGGAGTGACCTCAAAGGTATGCAGAATACTGGAAGAAAATTCAGGAATGACGGTTGATAAAGTGTTGAAAATAATTGACTTTAAGGGGAATTGATGTTAAAATTTCAGAAAAAGTATTTATAACAGGTTTACTGTATAAGGAGGTTATGGTATGGGATTTTTTGATAACATTGGAAAGACTTTATCGAATGCGGGACAGACTATTGCGCAGAAGAGCAAGGACGTTGTTGATACAGCGAAGCTCAATTCTGCAATAAGCGATGAGCAGAAGATAATCGCAGCTGCCTACGAGAAGATCGGAAGACTCTATGTAGAGCGTCATGCAGATTATCCGGAGCCTGATTTTGTGGAGTATCTGGATGAAATCAAGGCTGCACAGAACGCTATCGCAGAGTGTGAGCAGAAGCTCAAGGATTTGAGGGGTGTTTCGGTATGTCCGGCATGCGGTGCAGAGGTTGGCGCCGATTCAATGTTCTGTCCAAGCTGTGGCAACAGAATGCACACAGAGCAGCCTAAGGCTGAGGGACCTGTATGTCCTAACTGCGGTGCACCTATTGCAGCCGGAAGTAAGTTCTGTACATCATGCGGAGTGGCTGTAGATGAGCAGAATGTTAAGCCGCAGGATGACAGTACACAGGAATAATTTTGAACTGAAGCTCAGTGGGATATATGTTGATTCGGATTTACGCAGCAGAGTGAAGCTTCCTGATATTTTACATAGACAAGACCGCCTTTTGGCGGTCTTGTCTGGTTCTTGGAGGATATCATGCGATGCTGTGGTGTATCAGGTTGACAAGACACACTTTAAAGTGATATAGTGATAAAGATATATAATTGCAGAGGGAGGATATTCCATGAGCGAAGAAAAAAACATTCCTTATAAGATTTACCTTGAAGAGAGCGAGATGCCGAAGCAGTGGTACAATGTGCGTGCTGATATGAAGATTAAGCCGGCTCCGCTTTTAAATCCTGCCACATTAGAACCTATGGGGTATGATGATTTAAGACCTGTTTTCTGTGATGAACTTATTAAGCAGGAACTTGATAATGACAATGCGTATATTGATATTCCGCAGGAAATACTTGACTTTTACAAGATGTACAGACCGGCGCCTCTTGTAAGGGCATACTGTCTTGAAAAGGCACTTGGAACTCCGGCGAAGATTTATTATAAGTTCGAGGGAAATAATACAAGTGGAAGCCATAAGCTGAATTCTGCGATAGCTCAGGCTTATTATGCCAAGAAGCAGGGACTTAAGGGAGTGACCACGGAGACAGGTGCAGGACAGTGGGGAACTGCACTGTCGATGGCGTGCGCTTACCTGGGGCTTGACTGCAAGGTATTCATGGTTAAGGTTTCGTATGAGCAGAAGCCCTTCAGACGTGAGGTTATGAGAACCTATGGTGCAAGTGTGACACCTTCGCCTTCGGAGACAACACAGGTCGGAAGAAAGATTCTTGCTGCACACCCGGGCACAACGGGAAGCCTTGGATGTGCTATATCAGAGGCGGTTGAGGTGGCAACACATACAGAAGGTTACAGATATGTGCTTGGAAGTGTCTTAAATCAGGTTCTTCTTCACCAGTCCGTTATCGGACTTGAGGCTAAGGCAGCACTTGAAAAGTACGGTGTCAAGCCGGATATTATCATAGGCTGTGCCGGTGGCGGCTCCAATCTTGGAGGACTTATCTCACCATTTATGGGTGAGAAGCTGAGAGGTGAGAAGGATTACAGATTTATCGCTGTTGAACCTGCAAGCTGTCCAAGCCTTACAAGAGGCAGATTTGCCTATGATTTCTGCGACACAGGCATGGTATGTCCGCTTGCTAAGATGTACACGCTTGGAAGCAATTTCATTCCTTCGGCTAACCATGCGGGAGGTCTTCGCTACCATGGAATGAGCCCGGTTGTATCTGAGCTGTACCATCAGGGACTTATGGAAGCTGTTTCGGTTGAGCAGACCAGTGTATTTGCCGCAGCTACACAGTTTGCAAGGGTGGAGGGAATACTTCCGGCACCTGAGAGCAGCCATGCGATAAGGGTTGCGATAGATGAGGCTTTAAAGTGCAAGGAGACCGGAGAGGAGAAGACAATCCTTTTCGGGCTTACCGGTACAGGCTATTTCGATATGGTGGCATATCAGAAGTACAATGATGGACTTATGACGGATTATATCCCTACAGATGAAGAATTACAGGTTGGATTTGCAGGACTTCCTAAGGTGGATAAGTAATCAGATTTCCGGGCTGTAGGTAATGAGCCTTGCAGGCCTGGTTTGCTGATAATATGATAATCAGATATGTTGTTATAAAGAGTATTATGTGACTGGCGGATTCCGGAGGCGGCTTCGGGATTCGCTTGTTTCGCCTATAAAAATAATATAAGGAGATTGGTGTTTTGGAGAGAGAACGTTTAGGCAGCCGCCTGGGATTTATATTTCTTAGCGCGGGATGTGCAATAGGGTGCGGAAATGTATGGAAGTTTCCGTGGATGGCGGGAAGCAATGGCGGCGGAGCATTCGTGCTTATCTATATAGTATGTCTGCTTATTCTGGGGCTTCCTGCCCTTACAATGGAATTTGCAATAGGCAGAGCCGCACAGGCGAGTCCGGTGAAGATGTACCGGAAGCTGGAAAAAAAGGGACAGAAATGGCATATCCACGGATATTTTGCTCTTGTGGGAAATGTATGCCTGATGGCATTTTACACCGTTGTTACAGGCTGGATGATATATTATTTCTGGAAATTCCTCACAGGTGATATCGAAAGACTTGGGTTCGTAAATATGATAACCAATCCGGCTGTCAATGTAGGGTTCCTTGCGATTACGGTTGCAATAGGCTTCTTTGTGCTCACATTTCAGCTTCAGGGCGGTCTTGAGCGCGTCACAAAGTACATGATGATGCTCCTGCTTGCGCTCATGCTTGTGCTGGCGGTTGTCAGCGGAATGCAGCCCGGAGCTGTGGAGGGCTATCGCTTTTATCTGGTGCCGGATTTTACTAAAATAGGTGTGGATACCATTGTCGCGGCAATGAATCAGGCATTTTTTACGTTGTCTGTGGGAATGGGGTCCATGGCGATATTCGGCAGCTATATTGATAAAGAAAGAAGCCTGCTCGGTGAAAGTGTGAATGTGATACTGCTCGATTCCTTTGTCGCGATTATGGCGGGTCTTATTATTTTCCCTTCATGCGCTGCTTACGGAGTTGAGGTAACGGCAGGCCCAGCATTGCTTTTTGACACTATGGCGGCAGTATTTAAGCATATACAGGGTGGAAGAATATGGGGAACATTGTTCTTTATGTTTATGACCTTTGCGGCATTTTCGACTGTACTTGCGGTGTGCGAGAATATACTGGCATGTGTGAGGGAGCTGACAGGCTGGACAAGAAGGAAGGGAAGCCTTGTGTGTGCCGTGGTTGTGTTCACTCTTGCAATTACAACGGCGTTAGGCTACAGCGTATTTAAGTTTCAGCCATTTGCCGAGGGAACGGCATGGCTTGACTTCTGGGATTTTCTGGTGAGCAATAACATACTTCCGCTGGGCTCACTGACCATTGCAATATTCTGTACCAATGGACGCATCGGCTGGGGATGGGATAATTTTATGGCAGAGGTCAATGAAGGAAAGGGGTTAAAAATAAAGAACTGGATGCGCCCCGTATTCGGATATGTTGTACCGGTGTGTATTATAATAATATATATACTTGGAATGATTAATTTTAAATGGAAATAAAAGTAATTTCATGTTAAAAGTGACGAAGTAATGTGTTGAAAAAAGGTGGATTCGGTTTTATAATATGATATGAGGGGGAGGGGTACCTTTGCCTCTCATTATTATATTATTTATGTTATTGGGGTAAAGGGATTCACATGGCAAGTAAAGAGAAGGGCAGCACCTATAGTGAAAAATTAAATTATCTGCTGGGCATTGAAAGATATAGCAGGAATCTGGACTATGAGAAGATAGAAGGTGCATGCAGGGATATTCTGGCTGAGGCGGTGCCGGAGGACAGCACGGCATACGGACTGGCATATTTTTATTTAGGTGCAACATATTATGTAAAGAATGATTTTGATAATATGTTTGATATGATGGCCAATGCTCTCGTTTATCTGAAACGCTCGGAGCAGTGGAGGCTGGAGGCAAGAGCATATAATCTTATGGCGATAATATCAGTAACGCAGGGTAATACGGTCGCGGCATTGGAATATTATATGTTGGGACTTGAGTGCTGTAATGAGCATAACGTAGGTGATGTACAACGAAGTATTGAAATTAATATTGGGTATCTGTATCTTGATACCGGAATGTATAAGGAGGCAAGACAGTACTTCCTGAGCGCATACGCAAGATACATGGCGGCTCCTGAGAATGAGCGCGATATCAGCAGACTGACAATGATCTATACAAATCTGGCGGAAAGCTATATGCTTGAAGGAGATATGGATAATACAGCACAGTATATTGACAGGATAGAAGCAGAATGTAAGCCGCATTTCGGAGAGATGGATAATATATATGTTGACAGCCTGTGTACACGTTTTTATCATCTCATAGGTGATGCAGAAAAAAGAGATATGTACATAGATGACCTTGAGAAAAGACTTGGCGGCAGAGTGCTGATTATGGACATATTTGATGATCTGTATGAATTCTGCCTTTTGATGCTTGAGCTTGACAGGGATGATATAGTCGTGGAGATCATAAATAAAATAGAGGAGCCGATAAAGAAGACCAGAATAGCCAATATTAAGCGGAAATACCTTGAGCTTAAGATCAGGCTGTACCGAAGGAATAACTGTGAACAAAAATGTATTGAGGCAATGAACAGCTTCTTTGACCTGAGCGTTCAGCTGGAGAAGGACAAGCAGAAGATGATAGCCACAATACTGCGTGTAAGGAATTCCCTCGATACGATAAAGGAAAGACAGAAGCAGCTTGAGCTGGAGACACAGAGACTGTCAGAAAAAGCAGAGACAGATCAGCTCACGGGAATTGCCAACAGGTACCGCATGTCGAGATTTACACAGAAGGCGTTTGAAAGGTGCAGGGCTGAGCACATACCTTTGTCGTATGAGATACTGGATATAGATTATTTTAAACAGTATAATGATGAATACGGACATCAGGCGGGCGATGAATGTGTGAAGGCGATAGCAGGTCTGCTCGCAGGTATAGAGAATGAGAATATTTTCTGTGCGAGGTATGGCGGGGACGAGTTCGTAATCGTATATGCGGGTGTGGAGGCGAAAGAGGTCAAAGAGACGGCAGAGAAGCTGAGACAGCAGGTTTATGACCTTAATATTCAGCACAATGGTTCAAGCGAATATTCCGTTGTCACCATTTCACAGGGAATATGCCATGATATACCCTGCGAGGACTGCAAGGACAGGGATTTCCTTCGTGCTGCGGATGAATATCTGTATGCGGTTAAGAAAAAAGTCCGGAATGCCGTATGCATAGGTAATCTTAAAGGTGAAGAAATACACTATTGAATTAATCAGGTTTTGATAGTATAATTTAGATGATTGTTTAATAATTAACAATTATATAAGCAGTGCTCACGTTCTATATCAGGTAGGACGTTTGCAGAACAGGAGGATAATATGATTAACTGGAAGAATCTGGATACACTTAACTCTTATGGGAATCTGTCTGAAGTGGACAAGGTTAAGCTGTCAGAGGTGATGAGCGCGGACCGTGTGAAGTCATACAGCACACCGATGGCGGAGGGGCTTACATATAATTACGCTGCAAAGCAGGTAAACGATAAGGTGCTTGATGCACTTGCAAAGCTTGCCAAGGAGGCACAGCTTACAGAGAAGTTTGAGGCTCTCTACAATGGAGAGGTTGTAAATACAGGCGAGAAGAGACTTGTTCTTCACCACATGACGCGCGGACAGCTTGGAGACGCAGTAAATGCAGATGGCGTTGATAAGAGGAGCTTCTATGTTGAGCAGCAGAACAGAATAGCGGAGTTCGCCAACAAGGTGCATAACGGTGAGATAACCAATGCGGCAGGTGAGAAGTTCACAACGGTAGTCCAGATAGGTATCGGCGGAAGCGATTTAGGTCCTCGTGCAATGTATATTGCACTTGAGAATTGGGCTAAGAAGAACGGAGCCTTCAGGATGGAGGCTAAGTTCATAAGCAATGTTGACCCGGATGATGCTGCTGCGGTTCTTGCCTCGACAGATGTGGCACATTCCATATTCGTGCTTGTATCCAAGTCAGGAACAACACTTGAGACTCTTACCAATGAATCCTTTGTCAAGGATGCGCTTAAGAAGGCCGGACTTGACCCATCAAAGCACATGATAGCGGTTACCAGTGAGACATCACCTCTTGCAAAGAGCGATGATTACCTTGCGGCATTCTTCATGGATGATTATATCGGAGGACGTTTCTCCTCCACCTCGGCAGTCGGCGGTGCAGTATTGTCACTTGCCTTCGGACCTGAGGTGTTCGCACAGTTCTTAGAGGGTGCGGCAGCTGAGGATAAGCTGTCTAAGAATGAGGATATCCGGAAGAATCCGGAGATGCTTGACGCTCTTATCGGTGTATATGAGAGAAATGTGTTAGGATACCCAAGCACGGCAGTGCTTCCGTACTCACAGGCGCTCAGCCGTTTTCCTGCTCATTTACAGCAGCTTGACATGGAGTCAAACGGCAAGTCGGTCAACAGATTCGGCGAACCTGTGGATTACGTTACCGGACCGGTCATCTTCGGTGAGCCGGGAACTAACGGACAGCATTCTTTTTATCAGCTTCTCCATCAGGGAACGGACATTGTTCCGTTACAGTTCATCGGCTTTAGAAACAGCCAGATAGGAACGGATGTTGTTATTCAGGACAGCACAAGCCAGCAGAAGCTCTGCGCTAATGTGGCAGCACAGATTGTTGCTTTCGCCTGCGGCAAGAGCGATGACAACAGAAACAAGAATTTTGAGGGCAATCGTCCTTCAAGCATTATCATCGGTGATGAGCTTAATCCTAAGACACTCGGTGCACTTCTTGCACACTTTGAGAACAAGATTATGTTCCAGGGCTTTTTATGGAACGTGAACAGCTTCGACCAGGAGGGTGTACAGCTGGGCAAGGTGCTTGCTAAGCGTGTTCTCGCACATGAGACAGAGGGTGCACTCAAGGTTTACAGCGATCTGCTTAACATATAGAATATCAACAATGGTACACACGGTTACATCTGTTGTTTTTTAATGGGTGTAACCGTTTTTAGCGGGCAAAGAACTATGCATGGGAGTCTTATTTTTATTTAACGATTTATATAAAAAATATAGAAATATGATTGTATTCTTCTTCATTTTTTGTTATATTTTAACAAATACTGGGCGTGCTGTTATCCTGCACGCCTTTTAAATGAGGAGGTTTCTATGAGTAACAAAAACGAAGCAATCAAAGACGCGAGAACGCTCGGCGTTCCGAAAATGCTCCTGCTTGGCTTGCAGCATATGTTTGCAATGTTCGGGGCAACTATCTTGGTACCGATTCTTGTCGGAGGATATTTTGAAGGACAGGGCTTGCCCATTCAGGTTACATTATTCTTCGCAGGTATCGGTACTTTATTTTTTCACTTATGTTCTAAGATGAAGGTTCCTGCTTTTCTGGGTTCATCATTTGCCTTTCTTGGAGGCTATGCCACTATGGCAGGTCTTGACACCGGAAAGTATGCGGCGATGACGATGGCTGAGAAGTTCCCTTACGCATGCGGCGGTGTCGTCGTGGCAGGTCTTTTGTACCTTGTACTCGCACTTATTATTAAGCTTGTGGGTGTCAATAAGGTTATGAGATTTCTCCCGCCCGTCGTTACGGGACCTATCATTATATGTATCGGTCTGAGCCTTGCACCATCTGCGGTGAACAATGCCTCAACTAACTGGCTTATCGCTCTCATCGCGCTCGGTGTAATCATCGTGTTCAATATCTGGGGAAAGGGAATGTTCAAGATAATTCCTATACTTATGGGAGTTGTGATTTCCTATGCTGCTGCACTTATTCTCCATCTTTGCGGTGTAACCAACCCGGATGGTTCAGCAATACTCAACTTCGCGGGTGTTGCAAGTGCAAGTATTGTCGGACTTCCACCTTTCCAGATATGTAAGTTCGACCTTACCGGAATACTTGTCATGGCACCTATCGCGCTCGCTACCATGATGGAGCATATCGGTGACATGTCGGCAATCTCAGCGACAGTCGGAAGTAACTTTATCGCAGATCCGGGACTTCATAGGACGCTCATCGGTGATGGTCTTGCAACCGCTCTTTCATCTGCCTTTGGCGGACCTGCCAATACGACCTACGGCGAGAACACAGGTGTTCTTGAGCTCAGCCATGTACATGACCCGAGAGTAATCAGAATAGCAGCCGTTTTTGCAATTGTGCTCAGCTTCATTCCTAAGGTATCAGAGATTATCGGCTCCATGCCATCGGCAATCATCGGGGGTGTAAGCATCATGCTCTATGGTATGATTTCCGCAATCGGTGTCAGAAATGTTGTCGAAAACCAGGTCGACTTCACAAAGTCGAGAAACCTTGTAATTGCAGCCGTAATCTTAGTGTGCGGGCTTGGCTTCTCATCAGGGCTTACCTTCAATGTGGGAGGTACTTCAATCACACTTACAGGACTTGCAATCGCAGCCATTTCCGGTATCGTACTCAACGCAATCCTTCCGGGAAATGACTATGAGTTCGGAAAGAATCCGCAGGGAGATATGAACCGTGGAGTCAGTATCCATCCGGAGGAGGAGAAATAGTCTGATTTTTGTAAAAATAAGTCATAGAATGTCGCATTCCGGAATATATTAATAACATAATATGATGTTGGGGTCAAAACATGTGCTGTAAAATTAGCGTGTATAACGTATTATATTTATGCATATCA
>ENA-ORNR01000738-ORNR01000738.1-human-gut-metagenome-genome-assembly--contig:-NODE-738-length-31285-cov-7.772142_pt1 | contig 31285 bp, 38 predicted proteins | sample MGYA00242114_ERZ509020 | MGnify/ENA primary metagenome ERZ509020 (study PRJEB26280, sample SAMEA2338758) | human gut metagenome | biome: human gut; feature: human-associated habitat; material: faeces...
ACACTTCAAAGTTTTGATTTCCCGGTGCTATTTATAGCACCCGATACACTTCAAAGTTTTGATTTCCCGGTGCTATTTATAGCACCCGATACACTTCAAAATAAAATTATATGGTGCTATAAATAGCACCGAAAGGAGCATTAAATGTCAAAAAAATTCAACTTAAATTCATTGGGAATTGGTGAGGGAATGTTAAATTCAAAATCCCTCGAATTAAAAGAAAATTTTGAAATTGTTAATATTCCAATTTCAAAAATAAAAGAAAATGAATATAACAACTACTCAATTAATGATATTGATGAACTTGTAGATTCAATTCGCACCGTCGGACTAAAGCAAAATCTCGATGTCATGGCTATGCCTGATGGAACATATAAACTTCTGACAGGTCACAGGAGATTTAAAGCATTACAGATTTTATCTGCGGAAGATGATAAATATAGCTTTGTTCCATGCTCTGTAACGGAACTTTCACAGGTAAAGCTTCCAGTTTCAGATGAAAGCAAAGAGAAGTATCTTATTCATATAACAAACAGCACTCAGCGTTCCATGACTGAAAGTGACAGATTTAATCAGTATAATGATTTAGTTAAAATTTATCAGGAAGCAAAAGAGAATGGCTTTGCTCTTTCTGATAAAATGCGAAATTTAATTGCAAACGATATGAATGTTTCTGCTGCACAGGTTGGCAAATTAGACTATATAAGAAATAATGCTTCAGAAGAATTAAAGGAGCGTATCAATCAAAATCAAGTTTCAATTTCAGAAGCCTCTGAAATTGCACATTATGATAAAAATGAACAAGCTACATTAAAGACACGAAAAAAACGTATAATTGACACGCTTACAGAAGATTCTTATAACATTGCTTCTGAAATATTTGAACCTCTGACAAAAAAATATGCTGCATTTACACACGATTTAAAATCAAATTCCGGAAAAGATATAAGCAAAAAAAATTATGCAAAACTGCTAGAAAGTTCTCAAAAAATTGAAAAAGAGCTTTCAAATATTGAAAAAATCATTAATGACTAAGGAGATAAATTATGATAAATTCAAATAAAGAAAATGAAATAAATTCACTTTATGCTAACTGCCAGCTTGAAAAAAATAATATAACAAAAGAAGAGTGTTCTAAAATTTATTCTCTTATTTTTGAACAGGGATTATCAAAAACGGAGGCTATAAAAATTATCAATGGAAAATAGAAGTTTTGAAGCAGCTATAAATTATGCTCTTGCAAGAAAGTACGTTTTAAAAAATTTAAAAATAACAGATTATGAACCTTTTATAAAAGAGTTACATTCCATTGTATGCGATGGACTGGATGAGTTAGCAGGAGCTTACAGAACAGATGAAAAAATCATATCAGGAACTTACTATACACCACCAAAACCAAGTGAAATTGAAAACAGAATGAAAGACTTTTGCAATCATCTTAACATGATTATGTCTCAAAAAGAAGAAAATCCTATCATGATTGCCTCAAAAGCACATTGTGAATTAATAAAAATAGCACCTTTTAATTCATACAACAAAAGTGTTGCAAGACTTTTGACAAGTCATATTTTATTAAACACAATTGGACGAGATATTGATTTTAGTAATTTTGATATTCAACACTACTTAAACAGCACAGTTATATACTGCAATACGAATGAAATTTCTTTCTTTTATGACTTTCTTAATGCAAACCTGAACGGAGCAGATATAGCAAAGACAAGCAGTGTAAAAATGCCTGAAGACATTGAAAATGAGCAGAATCTTTTTGCTGAACAACAACTATTAAAAAATGACTGTAATATTGAACAGCAAGAGTCTGAAATAGATATGTCTTTTTAATATTAAGCACAAAAAAGGAAAGGGAGAAAGGAGATTGTATGGAACAGATGAATATGCAAGAAAACGCAAGACTTGTTCTTGGTCTTAGAGCTGCAGGATGGGATGAAAAAAAAATTAATGACTTTCTTCTTTATATCGAAACAGGAGAAGAGCAGTACAAACCTAAACCAGACGCAAAAAATGAAAAATAAATATTGAAAAAGAGGCAATATAAAAGCCTCTTTTTTTTTATGAGATATTATAGAATAACAAAATAGTAAATCGTCAAAATAAACTGTACTTAATCACATATGAAACCTATGAGGAGGCAACGCCCCTCATAATTACAAAATATAAACGTATATGTATATAGTAAAGTAAATGTGCGGAACAACAATCATTCAGCATCAAATGTTATTCGGCTTAATCACTTAAAATATAAATCTAAATATATATACAAAAGTAAATTTTATAAATAACTTACAAAAATCAAAAAAACTGAAATTTAAACATTGACAACCGGGCACACACAATATACTTTCTCAGGGGAAAGGAAACGGCTTCAGGGTACACTTTCCCCGCAAATTATGCAGAAAAAGTGTAAACCTTATAAAAACTTCCTCTTTTTCAAGGTATCCGTTTTTCTTAGTTCTCTCACTGTGTCTGTTCGTAAACAAACACCACGCTTTAAAATGATTCTTACAGCTTCTCTCTAATCATATTTGCTTTCGCAAAATTGCGTGTCTCCCTGTAGACAACACCTAACTTGTGCTACAGATAGCATTGTACCTCCGCTTATTCTTTAATCTTAGACTTTATGTACGCCTTTAGACTTCCTTTCACTTCAGGGGGAGCTTCCCGGCTCCCACGAGGGCATGTCTCAGCTTTCGCCCCCTTTGGTCATACACGCATGAGAACTTCAGGTTATACGTGTAACCCCGCTATTTTCTTGTTAAGCTAGCGAAACTCACATCTATATTTATACTGCCTGTTCTTTGCAGATAACGAGTGTAAAAGCGAATTAGAGTATGCTGTTACACCGTCTTCTTACATTACTTGTAAGCGAGTTCTTTAGCACTCATCTAAAGATATGTGTCGAAAAAAGGGTAACTTTAATAAGAGTACACACATTCCCATTTCAAAAAATGGTGTACCAGCCCTTAATTCTTAATATAAAATTACAAGTGTAACCGCTTAAATACAGCGTTCAACATATATGTAAAAAAATTATATTTTTTAAAAAAATACTTGACATTTACATTTATTTTAGTTTTATACACTTGACAACAAATTTAGGCTTATATATAATAAAGCCATAAAGCAAGCAACATTTAAAAAAGTGCTATTAATGCTATTGATGCTATTAATGCTATTATTGCTATTATTGCTAATGCTATTAATTTTTTAACGGCTATTGATTTTTTAACGGCTATTGATTTTTTAACGGCTGGCTATTGATTTTTTAACGGCTCTTGTATTTGTAGCTTTTTTTAATGTTATCGGGTCGCTTTAATTCATGTAACAATTGCAGTTGTTATATGAGCGAAAGAAAAACGTCGGTCAAATCGTTTTTCTTTCAAAAAAAATCATAATACATCTTCAAGAAGATGTCAAATAATTTATTTAGTAAAAAAGGAGCTTGCAGAAAGCTCTTTTTTTATTGCCTAAAATCTAAAATCTTCAGGAACACCTTTTGTATCAAGATATTTATTCATTGCATCCCGTTTTTCTTCCGGAGATTTCGCTGTTAAATACATGTTGTAATATTCCCTTGCAGCAACCTTATTAAGTTTATTAGCCAATCTTTCAGTTATAGATATTTCTTTATCTGTCTGACCGAAACAAAAATATCTAATTAAATCAAGAAAGAGTTCTTGATCAATCATTACATTTTTCATTCATTTTTATGCCTCCTTTAAGTTGTAAAATTTACTATTTGACAAAATATGGCAAAATTTATATAATTTTTATTGTTAGATACAGATTTATGTAAGTGTATCAGAAGATTTTATTAAATTCATTAATCTATAGATTAATATTTCAATAAAATCAAAAAAACATGAAAGGAGTAGTCTCAGTTATCGTTGGCGTTTTGCCAGGGATAAATCGTAAAACATAAGTTTTATGATATTAATAATTTGAAAAGGAGACTACATTATGTCATGTTACTATGATTATCAGAAATCAATACAGATTCAGAAATTAAATAAAATCTCAAACGAATTGCCAAATTTTTGCAAGCAATTTTTCACAGGGATAGAGCAGCACACGCAGCCATCAACAAGATTGAAATATGCTTATGATTTAAAAGTATTTTTCGATTACATTCATAATACAAAATTTCCGGAAACAGATATTACAGAAATGCCGCTGTGTATACTTGATGATATAAGTACATATGAAATTGAAGATTTTCTTTCTTATATTAAGTCTTACACTAGTTTTGAGGGTAAAACTATCTATAATAATAGGGCAGGAGTGAAGAGTAAACTTGCTGCTATAAAATCAATGTATAGATATTTTTATTCACATAAAGCAATAACAAATAATGCTACTTACAATTTAAGAATACCTAGCATACAGGAAAAAAACATAATACGCCTGAATGACATTCAGGTTGATGAAATATTAAACAACATTGAAAACAATACAGTCAATAGTTATAACAAAGGGGAACTTTATATAAAACGAGACTACGCCGTTATTTCTTTGCTTCTTGGAACTGGAATTCGTGTATCAGAGTGTGTTGGTATTGATATAAGCGATATATGTTTTATAGATTGTTATGTTCAGATTGTACGAAAAGGTGGCAATGAAGATATTGTTTATTTTTCTGATGAGGTGCGGGATGCTCTATATGAATATTACATGATGAGAATTTGCATTGATTCTGAAAGTTCAGCATTTTTTCTTTCTAATAGAAAAACACGTTTCTCTGTTCGCTCGATACAAGGACTTGTATCAAAATACACAAAAGACATAAAACATGTATCACCGCACAAGCTGCGTGCAACATTCGGTACAAATCTTTATATTGCAACAAAAGATATATACCTAGTTGCAAATACGCTCGGTCATTCAAATGTTGACACAACAAAAAGGTATTATGCAGATATACCAAATCAGCAGAAAAGGCTTGTACGTAACAGTATCAGACTTCGTAAACGATAATTTAAAAAGAAAAATATCACTTCGCTAAATCTCTGTTTAACGAAAATATATTTTAAAGAGTTTACATATAATAAAAAAGGGACTTTAGCAGCCCCTTTTTTATTAATTATCTGCGTTTTAAAAGATAATCAAAAATACAGTCTGCAATCACTCCGGCAAGTATAGCTAAAAAAAACTGCATCATAGCATGTCACCTCTCTTTCATTAAACTGAAAGAAATATGACATTTTTTTTAATTTTGATTAATGAAATTTAACCCAGTTCAATCTCCGGAAGTTCAGGCTGTGTTAAGTATTCACTGTTTAACTGTTTTTCTGTAAAATCAGACATTTCTGCAGCTTCTTTTTCGATATTCTCAGAAATGTCATTTGTCTTATCCTGGGCGACTTCATAATCAATATACTCATCTATTGTCTCAACAATAGATGAAAATTTCTTCTGAACATTACCTAAAAGTTCATCAAACTGATATTCCTTATCTTTATCAAGCATTTCGCTTTCCCACATAGAAAAATTGTTAGAAAGATGTACTTTTCGCATATCTGTAATATCTATACCTAAGTGACTGTTTAACATTATTCCAAAAGAATCCGCTTCAATTTCATCACGGAATACATCTTCATCGTTCCCTGAATGTTGCATTACAGCATGACCTATTTCATGTGTAAGCGTTGAAAGTCTTTCAGATGATTTCAATTTATCACTCAGAACAATCTTACTTTCTGTATTTGAATAGTAACCCCTGCGTGAAATACTTGTTAAATCTTTAGTTTCAACATCAACATTCATTTTGTCTTTAACGTAGCTTTCAAGTGCCTTACATAATATATCTTGCTTGACATCTTTGTAACCCATACCATAAAATTCAGGGTATTTTTCAACTGGACAATTTGTTTGAGAAATATCAAACACATTACCTACAGTATAGTAAACATTCTGTTTGCTTTCTACCTGATTATTTTTATACATCTGTTTAAGTTCTTTTGAAGCCTCTGATAATTTTACAAAATTTCCGTTTTCATCTTTAACAGACACTACTTTCACAGGTACAAATACTTTAAGACCTTTTTCACCTTTTTTGACTGAATATCCTGCCTTTTTCCATTTGTCAAAGGCTTGAACAAATGTAGCTCCGGGATTTTGATCTTTAATAAGCATTGTATTACGTAAGCTGTATTTATAAAATTTTGATGCAAACTCACATAATTCAGCAATCTTTATTGGATCTGCTGTATAATTTAATGCAATCCCTGCAATATTCTTATTTATTTCATATAACTTTTGTTGTTGTTCAGCTATGTATTCTTCTTTTGACTTCTTCCATGAATCATCTGTTTTTTTTTCGGTGCTACTTATAGCACCAGTATTTTCAGATATATCTTCATCATACAAAGCATCTTTTTTTCCAATAAAACTTTTTGAAGCATCTGCAACCTGTTTAAACAAGTCTTTATTCTGATTATCATACATGAGAATGTTATCAGGAAATTCATCATAGCCTGCCGATTTCAATAGATTATAATGCTCCGTAAATTTTTGATCTACAAAGGACTTCTCATGAGGTGCGTATACAATCATATTTTCCTTAATATCAAGCATTTCTTCCGTATTATATAAAAGCTCCATGCTTTCACCTAATATATGATTGCCTATTTCCTGCAAGCTGTCATTCAGACTGTTAATATCAATAGATGTTGTAATTTCTTTATAATCTGTTACTTTATTGTCTTTTATTGTGCGAAGATCAAACAGCAGCTCATGTGTACTGTTATATCCTGTTATATCGACAGAAAAATAATCCTGCGGTTTGTCATTTATAGCAATTCTGTATAATGATGAACCTCCCTCTTGAATTCCCAAAATTGAATTTTTGGAAATACTGTCTAAACGATCTTTTACAATATCTTTAAAAACACGCTGAAGCTGTCCAGCAAATTTTATATCAGGTGTCAAATCAAAGCCACTATTCTTTAATTTTTCATAATGTTCATCAAGAGTTTTTTCGTTTGATTGTATAGGCAATTCCGAATATACATTCATATTATCCACATTTTCGATAATATCATTTACTGTTTCAGTAAAATTTTCACTTATATTTTCCTTTACAAAATAGCCTCTATTATAAACAAATATTCGTTCAGCATGTGATACGATTGCATTATCAGTTATTGTATTTATACGGATTTTTTCTTCATTATCGGTATTTTCAATATTTATAGAATAATAATTTTGAGGATTGATTTTATCTGAAATATGACAGTTCCAGTTTCCCCAAAAACGTGGATTTTCTCTTATGTAATTATTTAAAATATCTTTTATATCTTTTTTTTCATACATTTTGTATGCACCGTTAAACGGTATGTCAAGTCCATTATTTAAAAGCTCTTCATAACTATCATATCCAAAATATTCAGCCCTAACATCAGCATATTCTCTTAAAGGCATAGCATATTCTATTCCTCCACCATCAACATCAATATATCTATTTTCAAAAAATGCTAATTTTTCTTCTCTTTCAAATTCCGTCATATATACTCCTTTTTATGAAATAAGATTCATAATCTGTGTTTTATAAGGTTCATCAAGTTCACTTATTGATAAAAGAACACTTTCATCTGTACAGTAATCCCCTGCGGTAAGAATCTGCTCTTTGTCTTCCATTACCTTAAATTCGTTAAACTCATTTAAAAAAACAGCGTATTCTGCCGTTCTTGCTACACATATAATTTCCTCAATAGGTTTCATGAATTTCCTCCTTAATAACAAATCACACCCGCATAAATGCGGGTGTATATTTACATTTCAATTTCCGGTTCTGCTTCTACAGGCTGTGTATACATGTTATTTACAAGTGTTGACATTTCATTTTCTTCTTCAGCCTCTTCACTAAATCCTTTTTCAACATCATAAACAACACTTTTATCAATAGGATTAATAAGCTGCTTTGAATCAACGTCATATTCATAAACATGACTGCTTAAGATTTCATCTTCTGAAAGCTCATCAGCATTTACAAGATTTATAATATTATTTATCTCTTTTACAGATAAAAGCTCATGCTTGTTTACTATTAGCATTTCATGTGTTGATGATGGAATAACATAAAAATTATTTTTCGCAAGTTTAGCCATTTTTTCAAGCTGTCCTGGATAAAAAATTGTTGATGCACCATAAACATTGTCTTTGTTTGTAAGGCAATAAAGTTCAAATGGCTCAAATTTTTCGACTTCAGGGAGTTCGGAATCACTATCATATAAATCATGATGAGTAGCATCATATAAAACAGCTAATTCCGCAGGATGAAGTTTAGGCATATTTATAAGTGCATATCTGTTTAAAACATCAACAGACATTCCTAACGCAATGTTGAATTCATTGTTTATATTAATTATACCGGCAGACATCCCCGGCTCAAGGATATCCGGTTCATTGATTTCAATGCCGTATGAAACAGCCAAATCCCCTAAGACCTGATGAGGCATATTCTCAAGTTTTTCTTTGTTATTTTCATAATTCATAAGCTTCATAACTATATGATTTTTTATATAATTCTCATCAACGCTTAATTTCATCGTTACCCTTTTCTCCTTTCTTTTCATTAAGATATGATTTGTAATTCTTTGTTACATTAAAATAATTCTGATATGCCAAAAAACGCTTATCACGTCTTTCTGCAAAATTTTTTTCCTTGTATTCTATATTCATATAATCAATCACTCCGTTTCTATTAAATTTTTTAAATAGTCATAATTAAATATGCCTGGATTATCTGCTACAACCGGTACAAAAATATTTCGTTCAAAATCAACAGGAAAACTCTTCTTTCCCCTGAATATCACCATGATTTTTTTAACTGCATCACCGATTGATATTATTGCTCCAACAGAATCATCCTCTGTTGGAATCCAGTATTTAAAATCAGGATGCTCATTTTTTATTAAATCAAGAGCGTTAAAAATTTCCTGTTCTGTGTTCGTGCGGCAGTAAATCCCCGAATCAGAACACAAAAATAAATGAATCCGACCAAGAACACGATAAGATTTTTTTGTACTTCCGCTTTTTGTTTTTTTCAGATATTGAAAACCGGCAATCATCAAATTATCAGCGTTCTGTGGATTAATGCCATATTTTTTTGAAAACTTTTTTATTTCATTTGCAAGTGTCTTTTCATAGATAAAATTAGAATATGTCTTTCCATCCGGAAAAACTGTTTTTATGCTGCATCTGTTATATCCTGCGGAATCATCAATACATATTTCCTTTACAGGAAGATAAAAAAATCTTACACCGTCTTTTTCAAGTGACAGGTCCGCAAGGCTTTTTCTCATTGGCGGCACATTTATTTTGTGCATACGGCCATAAACAAATTTCTGAAAATCTGTCTTTGAAAATATATCCTTTCCGTTCAGAACTCTTTCTGAAAAAGAATCAATATTTATTTTCCTAATAAAATTTTCAAGGCTTAACTTTTCGTCTTTTTCTTCGTTCGGCTTTGACTCCGACTTTTCACCCTCAATTATTAATTCTTCATCTTCCGTTTCTTCATCTGAAACTTTTTCTGTGTCTGAATCCTGGCAATCATCTGTAAGACCAGATTCCTGTGACACACTGAAATTTTTAGGATTAAACTTTAATATTGCTGTGACATCTCCTGTTTCTTCATCGATACTGTAAGGATTTTTATGTATTGTATTACCATTTGCATCTTTATAACGGCTGCATGTTTTTTCATGCTCATAATTGTTATGTTCAGGATATATTTTTCCATCCTCAGAAATACGATAAAAAAGTTCTGCTTCAGGTCTGCATCCGCATTTCATGAACTCACGTTCATTTTTATAACGCTCTCGCAGCTTTGCTCTGTTTTCTTTACTGAAGTATCCCGGATAAAGAAACTGGCCATTTTTAAGAATAAACTTTGTATTATACATAAATTACTCGTTCTCCTGTTCAAATGGCAGCTTTTCAATATTTTCTGAAATCTCACTTGACTTGTTTTCAGAACTATCTTTGAAACTTTCATTTACAGCTTTGCTTTCAGCAAATTCTTGCGAATCAGCAACAAAATCAGTTGTATAAACTGTTTCACCGAATCGATTCTTAAATGCTCCTGTTGTTACATGTGAACGTATTACTATTTTCATTCCCTTACGCAGATACTTTTCAGCAAATTCAGCATTTTTCCCAAAAGCAACAACCGAAAGAAAATCAGCACTTTCGTTATTCGATGCCACTCTGTCAATGGCAAGTCTGTAACGTGCTATTGTTGTTGTTTCATCTGCATTTTCTTTTACGGTTACTTTAGGATCGTTTACAAGTCTTCCCATTCCAATAAAAACATTCATATTTTATTTACTCCTTTCTATGATTTATATATTTAGTATAACTTTTTGAAATTTTAATAAACTCAATCTGAAGATATGAAAAGATAATTAATGTATATCTGTAGGATATTGACATTTAGAAATTTTTGTAATTATTTTTAAAAATAGACAAAATTTATTTCTAAAAAATTTGATTTTTTTTATATTTATTACACTATTGTTATATGAAATATAAAAGAAAGGAGAATTTTTATGTTATTAAAAGATATTTTAATCAGTTTAATTGAACAGATTATTTATAACATTGGTTTAATGTTATGGAATAAGTTTAAAAACTGGTTTAAATCAAAACACCGGAGTAAATAATTACTCCGGTGTCATAACGAACTTACTAATAATGCTTTTTCTTTCAATAGTGCTATTTATAGCACCTTGATTAATAAATATCTCTAATCATGTTGTAATGGTCGTATTGGCATTTAAAACCTTTTCTGCAAAGAAAATCTACAATTTCATAAAGTGGAACTACCTCATTTACAACTTACAATATTCTCTACTCATTTTTTCAATTTGGATTGTTGAATAAGTAGAATATATCTTATTAAGATTATTTGTATACTCTCTTATGCTAAATTCTTTTGTTTTCTGCTCCATTACAACCCCAAAAAATTTTTTGGTAAAATTACTTGATAATCCCAACAATCGAAGAGATTTAATCTCTCCAGTAGACGCATCTACAAAAATTAAAGTAAGTGCCAAACCATGATTTTCGTCAGGAAAAGAAAATTTAGTTAAATTCTTGCTTAAATGTGGTGAATAAGGTGCATCCATCCAACTAAGATTTCCTATTTTGAATGTCATCATTATAACACCATACAATTCAGTAAATCGTATTTCAAATCGATGTCCACTTTTAAACTGCTCCACTTCATCTTCTGTTGGATTATTGAAAAATACTATTAAACTTGCTCCCTCGTCACTCATATTAAAAAGTGCTCCCTCATTGTGATTTATAAATTTTTCAATAATTTGTCCTACCTGATACATTTATACATTTCTCCTTATAATTAATTATTTATTTTTTTATCATACGCATCAATTAGATTATTAAAAGCTGTCTGTCTCTCGTTTATCCAAAATTTTGCAGAATTTTCATTTGCCACAATTTTTTCAAATGTATTTTTGAATCTCTTATTCCGTGGTGTTGATGAAATTGAATTATAATCCTCTATGAATTTAACTCTTATTGTATTAGCCCAAGCGATTTGTTTTTCGCTTCCCTCAAGTTGCGGCAGATTAAGTTCTTCTGTCATTTCTTTTGCTTTTTTGTTTTCATACTCAATTTTTTCTTGAAATACACAATCCGGACATTCTGAAATTTCATTTAACGCCCATTTCTCAGTTGCATCTGCTTCGGCTCTATTAGCACATGTTTTAGACCATGTGAAACTTTTACCACATTTTTTACATGTTATTACTATTTTTGCTTTTGCCATTTATACGACCTCGCTTTCAATATTTATTTCTGTAATTATAATAACACATGAGTAGCACATAGTCAACACCTTTTTGGGTGTTAGTAAAATTTTATTTTTTCTTCATCCGTCGGTATAACTTCTATTATATCTGACGGCTGACATTTCAATATAACACACAACGTATTTAATGTTTTTGTATTAATATCTCCTTTTTCTCTTAATCTTTGCATTGTGCTTTCGCTTAACATCTTATTTTTTCTCAGTCTATTTGCGGTATATCCCTTTTTAGCCAATTCTTTTAGTGGGTCTATTTTATAATTTATCATTTAAAAACTCCTTTTTTATTTATTATACATATATTTCTCAAAAAATCAACACTTTATAAGGTGTTGATTTTTTTTAAGAATATATTGACATAATAGTGTTTATAATATATTATATAAGTATAAACATACGGTTTTTCGTACAGAAAGGAGGCATTTTATGCTTGCAGTAAAAAGTATGGATGTCAGAGAAAATTTCAAATTGTTTTGTGATAAGGTTTTTAATGGTGAAACCCTGATTGTTTCAAGACCTAAAAATGAAAATATAGTAATGATGTCTGAATCTGAATATAATGATATTATGAAAGCTAAAAGAAATGCAGAATATCTTGCAATGTTAGATAAATCTATGGCTGAAGCTGAAGCTGGGGGATTTATTGCTAAAACAATAAATGAACTGGAGTCATACGAATAAATGAATATAATTTTTACGCATACTGCCTGGGAACAGTATACTGCCTGGCAGAGTGAAGATAAAAAAATAGTTAAGCGTATCAATCAGCTTATTAAAGACATAGAACGCAATGGGCTTTTAAATGGAATTGGTAAGCCTGAACCATTAAAGCATCGCAAAGCATGTAGCAGACGTATTAATGATGAACATAGATTAATTTACAATATGGACGACAATCAAAATCTAATTATATACGCTTGTAAATATCATTATGAATAACCCAAAAACCCCGGGAAATAAATTTTCCCGGGGTTTTTTTAATACTGTCGGCAATATGAAAATTCCTGAATGAATCTGCTTAGTGCATCTGATTCTTTGAAATTTCCGCATCCATGCTCATCTATAAAATTTTGTACTTTTTTTATATCCTCATGTGTGAATTTCCATGAACTTAAAATGTGATTACACGTCATATTTTTATAATTTGTATATGGAACATTCATAAAAGCTACTCTGAAATTCTCTACATTATAGCTTATGCTTGCCTTGTTTTCCATTGCATCCTGAAGAACGGCTGCATATTCACTGTTTATACGCCATATTGAATTGGGTTCAAGTCCACCGTCTTCATGTGACTTGTTATAATATTTCTCGCTTATGCTTCTTACATATGTATTTTTCTTTTTTACAACTGACGATGTATCTGTTATATGAACAGTTATCATCTTCATTGAGCTGTTTCCTGCACTGTCAACAGCTCTGTACGTAACTGTTATTTCCGCACTTGCTGTAAGCGTATTGAAATCTCTTTCAGCGTAATCAATAATTGTGAAGTCAATATCTTCAGACTTATCTAAATCATCATTTACACTTGCCGTTGTCATGAGATTGTCATATGTAACTTTGCCGTTTTTTGCATTATTAAGACTATAATATCTGTCGATTGCATTAATAACAGGAGCAGCATCCCAAAAAGCATATAATGTCAAATCCTGTGATAAAACAAATACCGTATCTTCAGTGTAAATATTACCGTCAGCATCTTTCCAGCTTAAAAATGTGTATTTATCAAGCTGCGGATGAGGAAGCTCACCAACCATTTCATTAAATGTAACCGGTTTTGATGATATTTCATTTCCGGTTATATCTCCTCCAGCTTCTTCAGGCTTATTATAATCGAAATACAGTGTATATATGTTTCTGCTCCATTGTGCATACAATGTTGTATCTCCGGCCACATTGTAAACAGTTTCTTTTGTATATATTTTGCCATCTGCATCTTTCCATCCTGTAAAGAGCCATCCTGTAAGTTGCGGTTCAGGGAGTTCTCCAACAGCTTCATTAAATATGACCGGTTTTGATAAGATTTCATTTCCAGTTATATCTCCTGCAGCTTCCCCTGGCTTATTATAATCAAAATACAACTTGTTTTCAGCCGCTTTCCATACAGCGTATAAATCAAAACCATTATAAACATCAAATACATCATCTGTTACTAAAACATTCTGGTCGCATTTATAATCAACTTTTGTTGCAAATGAAGATTTGCTCCAGCCTGTAAGAACATATCCTTGTTTTTCAAAAATACTGTTTTCTGCTGTAACAAATGATGAATTCCATTCAATCATCTGTTTATAAGGGTCTATACTACCTGTTCCACCATTTGAATGATATTTTACTTCTGCTGTCAAAGGCTTCCATACAGCATATAAATCAATATCATTATCAATATCAATATAATCTCCCGGACTATATTTTACTGTTCCATCGGGCGTTAAAGCCCAGCCATCAAATTCATACCAGCCGTCTCCGTCATATAAAAACTGATTTTCAAGAATTTCGACCTTGCTTCCGTATGAATATGTGTAACTTAAAGTATCTTCATAGTCATATGAACCACCGTTCCCATGATAAAACACATTACAATTTCTTGTATTCCAATTTGCCTTGAGCGTCATATCACCGTCAACATCATATAAAGATTTTTCATTATAAAATATAATTTTTTCGTCAGATTCACGATACCAGCCGCCGAAATTTTTTCCGGTTATCTGCGGTTTAGGCAGTTCACCGACTGCATACCCGTAAACGGCACCTTTGCTTTTTACTTCATTGCCGGTAATAGTATCATCAGGATCACAGTTATAATCAAATATGATCTTATAGTTATTTATCTGCCATTGTGCATACAATGTTGTATCACCAAGCACATTGTAAACTGTATCTTCAGTGTACGTGTTGCCCTCTGCATCTTTCCAGCCTGTAAATGTATATCCATCTAAATGCGGTTCAGGAAGTTCACCAACTTTTTTTGTATATGAAACTTTTTTTGTTATAATATCATTGTCTGTTATATCGGCCGCTGCATCCCGCGGTCTGTTATAATCGAAATCCAGGTTATATTGATTAGGCTCCCACTGTGCAACAAGAGTTGTATCATTATAGCCCATAAAATAATATTTGTTATCGGCAGACATACGCCCGGTGCCTTTAATATCCCAGCCTGTAAAAGTATAACCGGTTCTTTTAGGCGTATAAATTCTCGATCTTTGATTTGTAATTTGAGAGCCATAATCGGTAATATCAACTTTTCCTAGATATACGCCATGATTTGGATCAACTTTCAAATTACTTTTAGAGATAAGATTGTACCTGATTTTTAAATTACTTTCCATCTGGGCTCTTTCCATGTAAAAAATTGTTAATGTATGAAATCCTGAAGCCAAATCAAAAGAATATTGTTCACATACATTTTCATTCGCATTATATACCTTTGAATGGCAGTATCCATCTTCTGTCTTATTGAAATTAATACACCCTTTTAAAGATGAATGTATTCCTCCCATATCAAGTCGTAATTCATTGTCTATATAACACCAGAGATCATCGTCTCCAGTAAACTCGAATATCATGTCCTGCGTTTTCTCTTTTCCGTTCTCATCATATATATGAACACATCCATCGTTTTCCATGTAAAAATCAACAGACATATTCATTGTAAATCCATAATCAAAATTAGAATTTAGCGGTGTGTTATAAGGAGCAAACTCTTTCACATAAGGCTGTGCATTGGAATCACCATTTATAGGATTGAAATATGTTGTATAACTTCCGTTATATAAATCAAATTGCTCTTTTTCATCATTTTTTACAACATACATTTCCGTACTGTCAAACATCCTGTAACCCTCATTATCTACCTTAAAAGGAAATTTGTAATTTCTATTTATTTCCTGATAAACAGAAATACCACCTATCGAACTATTTATATTTGCATCATTGAACAAATCATACTTTGTTTTTATATTGTTGAATCTTAATTTCAAATCTGCAATACTGCTTTGTGCCATTCCTGTAACAACGTTACCTTTAGACTGATTAAAATCTTGCAATCCGTTTTTGTTACGGCTTATTTCATAAAATAACATATCGTTGTACTGATTTTCATTATCAACTTCTATATTCCATTTTTGATTTTGAAATCCTTTATATGTCCAAATTTGGACTTTATCACCTTCTTGTGGCATTGAGGAATCCCTTCCGCCGATTTCAACGCAGTATCTTGTGTCAGCGTAAGGTCTAATTGAAAACGTCAGAGTTTTTTGATCTGTAACAAGTTTAAATCTGTTATTCCAGCCCCTTCCGTCAGATGATGTTGAAGCATTTACTTCCGCACCATCTTGAAGAGCTCCAAACCACAAATATCTTCCTGTATTTGCATTTTGAATATAAAAATAGTCGTTTTCTGGAATAAATTTCCATTGTTTATAATACGCTCCCGCTGTCCAAACATCAATTAATGCTCCATCCGATTCATGTGGTTGTATATATAAATTTGACTGCTTATACGCTCTTATATAAAACCAACTTGCATTTTCACCACATAAATTTAAAAAATTCCAAGCCGCAGCATCATAGTTTACAAGCGTTGCATCAGCATAAAATATATCTGAATCATCTATTTTTTCATTATCCTGATATACAGTTTTTGCATTTATTGTATATATGAATTGAATTCCTGTAAGCGGCATTGTTGTTACAGTAATTAACAATGCAAGTAATATTGAAAATATTGATTTGCTTATCTTTTTTATTTTTCTCATTTCAGCCTTTCTTTATTTTTTAAACAAAATAAAAAGTGCAATAATATATCTCTCCGTTAGAAAATGTTCCAATTTTTACAAGTAATGACAAAGTCGGAGCTCCAGCTTCTATAGAAAGCTGTTCAGCCAAACTTTCGGCTAACGCATCATCTTCATTGCTCATAATTCCCTCATTACCATCTTCATCTGTATGTGCAATATAATAAAATCCTTTAATATATTCAAATTTGTTACTAGGATTAAGGGTATATCTTGTTGTTAATACACTTAATTCATACGGACACTCTACATTTGTACCCTGCTTTACATCCTGACCTATACACTGTACTGTGTTTGAATTTCCTGCATACTGCCAGCCATTCGGACCCTCAACAACATTGTGCGGATAACCGTCAGGAATTCCGTCGTATCGGCTGTCTGTTTCCGGCTTTGCTGGTGCCGGGGCTGGTTCGGTTGGCTCAGGCGTAGGCTCTGTCGGTGCCGGGGCTGGTTCGGTTGGCTCAGGCGTAGGTTCGGTTGGTGCTGGAGCTGGTTCGGTTGGTTTTTCATCATTTCCGTTATTCTTGTTATTACCATTGTTATTATTTGCTACGTTAGAGGCTTCTGTATTCTTTATTTCTTCTCTTGCCTCCTCAATCTTCTTTTCCTCTTCCTGTGCTTCTTTTACTTCATTTTTAACTTCTTCAGAAGCTGCTATATCAGACTTTTCATTACTGTCGGTTTCTTCAGCATCCTTTATTTCAGCATTTTCAGTTACTTCAATCTGCGTTCCGTCATTTTTAACAAGCGTTCCGGCTTCTTTTACTTTTATGTCAGAAACGGTAAGTTTACCGTCAATGCTAGATGCCTTTCCTGTAAAGACTGCTTTGTTTCCGTCTGCATCTACAACCTCGATAGTCGCTTCGCCATTTTCTCCGGCAACAGCTTTACCCTCAAGACGCACTGTATTTCCGTTTTCATCTGTATAATCAAATGTCACAATACCTGTTTTTGTAAGTTCTTTGCTTGCAAGGCTACTTGTTTCCTTTGAAACCGTTGCCTGTGTCACATCGATGCTGTTTACATCAGCCGTTTTTTTCTTGTCGCATCCGGCAAATGTAAAGGCTGTCATAAGTGCAATAAGCACTGCCGCTGTTTTGAATAAATGTTTCTTTGTCATATTTTTATCTCCTCACTATATTCTTATCTTTTTGTATCGCTTCTTTTGCTGGTACTAATATACATAACACCTTAGCTGATTTATTTCCATAAAAATCTTTAAAATCTACATCAATACGCCTGTCTGCTATGTAATTTTTATAATATTCTTCATCTGCAAGTTTGAAATCTAAAACCTCAAATCTGTCTGAAATATCTGAATCAAACTCTCCGGAAACTGTTCCCCGGAAAGTCATTCCCTCATTATAAAAGATTTCTACATCATTATATATACCTTTGTATTTTTTTTTCAACTTTTCAACTGTTAATAACATATTTATCACCTCTCAATCAAATATTTTTATTTCATTAATACTTTATAAATACTTCTTTATCGCCTGAATATTCATTTAATGCTTCTTCTGCAGCTCTGACACTGTCAAACGTAGCAATTGTTTTATATTCCGGTTTTGCAATAAGTTCAATATTCATTGATGAATAAGCATGTATATCTCCGCCACCGAGCCATTCACCATCAACATCATATTTATTTTCTTCGATACAGTATTCTTCAACAAGAAAATATTTACTTCCGGAGTTTGTAAGCAATGTTATTGAACTTTTTTTATCTTTCAAATCTTCTAAGGCATCTGAAAGCTCCTGAAATGAATCTATTATCTGCGTATCAGGAAATGCACCAATTGTCATTCCTGATTCAATTTTATCTCTGTCTTCGTAAGGAACTTCCATTCTGTTTAACTTAATCTCATACCTTATTATTTTAGCCTGCATGCTTTTTACAAGCCATTCATAATATAATGCTCTTACAAGATAATCTGAACACTTTCTCTCTCCTGATTCCCAGTCTGAAACTGTTCTGTACGGAATATCAAAATATTCACAGAATAACTTTCTGTTCATTCCTGTTTTTTCTCTTAATTCACTGATCGTCATATAAATAAGCCTCCTTTTCAAACGCTTTGTGTTTTATAATTATATAATATACGCATTGCGTTATTTTGTCAAGACTTTTATTTATATATAGCATTTATTATTTTATTTTCTTCAGACCTAAGTGGAAATGATACCTTAACACCGTTTTCAAGCCATTCTGTATTTTCATGTGGTGCGACCGGTTCACTTATTTCTGTTCCTTTTTTCACTTTATATGACTTATACAATGTATTGTCCGGAAGATAAAAATTAATTGTAACTGTGTCTGTAATCTCTGCGTCTTCAGTTGTTTGCTGTTCTTCTAACAATACTGTTTTTGATGCTGTAACTGCTCCGGTTTTACCATTTATATGCTTATATTCTTCTTTAACCTGTACTGTCATGATTCCTTTTTCAATGTCAGCATCAAGTATATTTACTGTAAGCTCTGAATCAGACTGAATCTGTCCTGCAATATTTGACACCAAATCAGCTATATATTCATCTGTATCACTTATATCATATGTTCCTTTTGATAATGTACTTAATGTACCCTCAAGTGCGGTATCAAGTGCATCTGAAAGTTCTTGTGAACGTGTACTGCGGGAATTCATTGTACTTACAATGTTTACAGAAAGAAGAATCATTGCTGCAAACACAAAGCCTATAACAATATTCCTCATTGTTTTTCCTCCACATTTATAAAGATTTCAGATGTAGTTTCATGCTGCAAAGCATCATAAACATATGTTTCAACTTTATAAGTTCCGGGATAACGAAACATAATTTTTTTCGTTGTTGCACTGTAAGCTGAAGTATAATCATTGCCGGCAGAATCTGTTATTGAAATCACTCTGAAAGCCGGAAGCTGTGAAGCTGTATACTCTGTTCCATTAAGTGTTACAACAAAATATTTCAGAAAATCTGTTTCTGTTTCTGCTTCAATGATCATTGAATCGTCATATGTTATTTCAGGAAATTCAGATTTTATAACATCTGAAACTGTAGCAGAATCATTATAATTATTATAATTGCTGTCGTTTACTTCAGCATTTGCCGCAATTGCATTTTTATATCCGGTAACAGATGTACCGTCCTTTTTAGAATATCTTCCATTGTGAAGCACTCCCAGAATCCCAACAAAAACAACAGCTGCAAGCAGCATTTTTGATATAAACCCTATTATTTCATCCATTAGACACTCCTAACCAAGATTTGAAGTGACAATATTTGCAATATATACAGCAAAACCACTCCCCATTATTGCATTTAAAATAAAAACAAAAACTGCTGTGAAAGTGGCAGCTCCAATCACTCCGTCACCTAAAAAATCAAATAATTCTTCCATAAAAATCCTCTCCACATGTGCGTTTACGCACATGTTAAAATGAAGTTAAGAAAACAAATATTGCGGCCAGGAACGAAAGACATCCTGTTCCAAATAAAATATCAATTAAAGAGCCGCCTATTTGCTCTATCAGTATTTCCATAATAACCTCCTATCTGCAAAATGCACGGCATTCATGTGTTGATAATATATTTAATACCGGCAAATCATAATTGTATTTAAGTATAACTTTGCACATTACTGTTTTACCGTTTTCATCTGCATATTTTTCAACATCAAGTGTGTAACCGTTATCTGCCGCTGTCTGAATACAACTGCTTATTACGGTATCAGACATTCCACCGGCTTCAATTTCCTGAACCGTATCTGTATGAAAATTTTTTGCTTTTATTGCGTCGGAATTAGCCATTATAAAAGCAGATATTATCAGTGTTCCTAAAAAAATTAACAGGACTGATAATAAAGACTTAAATATTTCATTCATGATTATGTAACTCCTTTTAAATAAGATTAACTGTCATGCTCATGAAGCAGACAACCATAAAAACCAGGTCAACAATAAGAAGAACACAGCCTGCACCAACTTCGAGAAACAAATATATTTCATTAGCTGCTTTCTTGTCTTTCCTGTGCTGTTCGCTTATGCTTTCGTTTAATTTCCGGTTTTGTTCAAAAATTGCATCAATTTCACGCTCTACATCAGCTCCGAAAGCATTTTGTACGCTGTAAAGAGTATTCATTACTTCATTTACAGAAGAAAGATTTACATTTTTACCAAAATTGTTGTAAGGTACAGGGCTTGTCGGCTCAGCATCAAGAGCTACAAGCATTTCTCTTATTTCCGGTTTTAAAATTCCCGGGGCTGTATCGTAGCTTTGAGCAATGCTTACAGGCACATTGTTAAACTGCATAAGAAGTGTAATCTGCATTACCCAGTCAGAAAATGCTGCCTGCATACGTTTAGCAAGCTGCTTTTTTCCCATGCTATACCCTGTTTTATAAGACGTTGCAAGAAAAAAACTGAACAGGCCTCCGGCAATAATAATCATTTTATTTGCTGTTAATATATACAGTATTCCAGTTATAACAATTGAAACAAACGCATAAAGAAGTGATTTTGTACGCTCTTTTTTAAAATCATAATTGATTACTTTGTAATAAAAGGCCTCCTGCTTTGCATCATCATCTTTTATATCATTTTCAAGCCAGCTTTTTCCTATTACATTACTTAATTTTGTATACAGTGCAAGTGTTATTATAATAACCAAAAGTGATGCTATCCGCACTAAAGCATAATTCGACAAATCAAATTTAAAAACAGGATAGATTGCTGGAATATAAAGAATAAACATACATATTCCGACCATGATAAGAGAAAAATAAATAAATATTGTTCTTATATATGTTCTGTCTTTCTGCTGTTTTACAACATCATTCACCCAATCTTCACGCTCTTTAATCTGCATTTCGATTCCCAGGTTAGGATTACCCCCATTTTGCTCAACAATTAAAAAGAATTCATGCATACGCTTTATTCGCTTGTTGGGGTAAGCCATTTCTATTATTTTTAATGCTTTTGCTTCAACTGTTCGTTCGTTTTGTGTATCTTTAAAAGCATTCTTTATCTTCTTATTAAGAAGCGTGTCGTCCTGTGTATGTATATACTCAATTGCCTGACTGATCGTATTTTTCATGTTTCCATCATGGAAAACCTGTTCAACATTCTCAAGAGCAGTTATTATCTTATTATGCGCCTTGAAATAATAAAGCATTTTTTCAAGATACCTTGAAGCATCCGAAAAACGACGTTGCTCATACATTGCCCTGTAAGAATGATGTACAAGAACAGGAGTTATTAATATTGCTGCAGCACATATTAATACATATTCAGGTGCATGCAGCTTAAAAAGCCATGCCGCAAGAAGACTTCCACAAATCATTAAAAGGTATGTAATCATAAGTTTTTTCAGGGAAAAAACATATCCAAAATGTTCAATTTCACCTATCAGATTTTTGTGATTCAAATAGTAAAATATATTTTTCTTTTTCATGTCCGCCTCACTTTAAATTTTGTATGTGTTCAATTCAAACGGATTCCTTATTCCGGCATATTCCATTTTTTTTAAAATCTTATCCGGAAGTGTATTACCGACATTTTTTTGATGTATCATATAATCAATACATTCATTTTTGTTGTTATTTCTGTCAAAAAATCCTATTTCATCTACATAACGTGTAGCTGTTTTATCTTTGTTTTTCTTCTTATTAATAAATATGCCTATGTCAAGATTATAAAAAATATCATTTTCAATCTGTTCTGAGTTACGCCTTGATTCAAGCAGATTTAAAATTCTGTCAGGAATTGTACGATACCCCCCTGAATGAATTGTTGTAATTCCCGGAACACCGCTTGTCCACAAAGCTACAAGCTCTTTTACTTCCGTTGAACGAACTTCTGTAAATAGTATTCTTTTAGGATTAAGCTTCATACACAGCTTGATTGCATCTCTGTATGAAAAAAATTCATTCGTTTCAAGGGCAATACATGATGCTTTAGGTTTTAGTTTTTTGTAATACCACTCGGCAGAATCTTCAATCGTTACAACTGTTTCATCATCAGGAATATACTGGCTTAAATATTTTCCAAATTCGGTTTTACCGGCCTCAGGAATTCCTCCAACAACAACATTGCATCCTGCAATTATGCAGTTAATAAGAAGATTTAATTCTTTTTCCTTTATATATCCGCTTTTTATAAGTGAATCGTATGTGAACCGGGATTTTACAGTTGTTCTTCTTATCGAAAGAGCATTTCCATTCGGTGCAATCGATTTATGAACTGCTGTAACTCTTATATGTAATTCTTCATTTGCAGTCTCAAGAATATTTTTTTCCTGGTTAAAAACCTCCCCTTTGCTGTTTGCAATGTTTGCAATTAGATTATTCACATATGTTTCATCAACATCTGTATTATCATCTTTATAGCACCTGTTTGATGTATCTCTTAGCCATAATTCTGTGCCATTCCAATCGATGTTGGTTATTTCATCATTTTCAAGATACTTTTGAATAGGCTTCAGCCGCTCAAGCGTAAGAACTCCTGTTTTAAATTCCATATTTTCCTCTTTCAAATTTTCTTTAAAAGGGGCTTTTTAAAGCCCCTTTTTACTGCTACTATACAAGGTTTACAATTTTGTTCATAAGTGATGAAAAAGCTGTCGCAACTGGTCCATTTGCAGCAACAAGAACGCCTATAATAGCAACAACTCCAATTACAACTGCAATTTTTACAACTGGTTTACCTAACTGATCAACAATAAATTCCATTTCTTTTTCCTCCTGGTTATAAATAAATTTATAGAAACATGATTGCTCATGCTGCTATCGTGACTGTTTTGCAAACTCTTCTAAGAGCTGCAAAAGATAATTTACTGCTTCAGGCTTCATATCCTGAATGATGTATAAAAATTTTTTTGCATATCTTTCCATTTCGCACGATTTTTCTATAGGAATAATAGCTTCTGGCGAAACATCTAATGCAATTATTGCCTTTACAAGTGATGCTGTACCGATGGTTTTAATGCCATTTTCAAAATTACTTATATGTGTTGCACTTATATTTGTCATGTCAGCAAATCTGTTAAGGCTTATATGCTGTCTGATTCTTTCATTTTTTATGTTTATGCCTATCTCATCGACAAGCTCATTTATCTTCCTGTCATCATAAATTTCAGGCTTATAAAACATCTAATCACCCCGCAGATTCAAATTTTGGCATATTGTTTAAAATAAATTCACATGCTGAATTCCAAAGGTTTAAAAGAGCAATTCTTACTTCCTCTCTTGAAAGGCACACGGCAATAAGAAATATTACAAATATTATTGATATAACTATCAGTAGTCTGATGATAAACATAACAACACTCTTAAGCTTTTCTGAAATCTTAAACTGCGGCTTACTGCGTTCTATATCTTCAAGCTGTTTTTTTATAACTGCTTTTGTATTTCTTATACTTTCTGCTCTTTGTTCTTCCTGCACTTTTTTCATAAGCACATTATTAAATTTCCCCATAGTCATTTTCCGCCCTTGAATATATTAAAAATTGAATGTTTCTCTGATTTCATAGACTCTTTTTTTACATCTTCAACAGGCATCATTTTTTCAAAATCAGGATTGTTTATATAATCAAATGGATCCGGAGCATACACTGTAAAAAATGTATCGTTTTCTTTTTCACACATCATTTCTTTAATATCACTTTTATCTGATTCAGGAACGAAATTAAATATATATTTTGCATTTGCATATGTATTTGATTGTAAAACATTTTGTATTGTTTCAATTTCATTTGCTTTTGAACCTGTAACAAATACAGTCAGATCCTTTTCTAAAAAAGAAACTTTATTAAAATCCGGACTAACAACAGAGCCATAATCGCACACAATATAGTTATATCCCCCTGAAACAGCATCACCCATATTTGAAGCCGTATACATATTTATATCATTGAAATTTATGTATCTGTTTTCCTTATCCTTTTTTATATCTGCATAAAGCCTTACACAGTTATCAATGTATTCTGAAGAGTTCACTTCAACATAACACGCATTATATCCTTTGGATTTAAGATATTTGACAAGCTGCATACACAATGTTGTTGTTCCAATTCGTGAAAGAGTTCCACATACACCGACCGATTTTAATTTTAACGGCTTTAACTCAATATTTTCCGTTTTAGGCTTTAAATCAATTCCATTTTCTTCATAATATCCTGATAAGCATTTTTCATATTCTTCATATTGTCTTGCAAGACTTGTAGCAAGTATAAAATTCTTAAATCCGGAATTAATAAGAATTTCAATCATTTCTGAGTTATACGAATAGCCTACCGCAACAATTATAATAATTGAGTTTTTCGCTTTTTTTATTCTCAAGAAATAATCTTTTATTACAACTGCATCATCAATCAGATTATCAACATCAAAAAGAATCACGTCATAATTTGCTTGAAAAATAATATCTTCATAATCAGCAACTCTCGTATATGTTCCTGTATATTTAATCTTATCTTTCTTGCTTATTTCCTGTATAAAATTTCCTCTGATTTCGTTTCCAACATACAAAATATTCATATTGTACCTTTCCAGTGCTATTTATAGCACCTGTTATTCATATATAAGTTTAATTGCCTTATAATCATCTATCTTTTCATCAATTGTTTTTATGTCACTCTGCAATGACTTTATATTGCTGTTTGCTGATATAAGTTGTTTATTTACATCTGCAATCTGCCTGTTTATGTTATTTAACTCATCAGCAGCTGCATATTTTTTTTGCGATTCAAGTGTTGTAATAAGATCTTCAAGATTTTTTACATTTACAGCCGCATCGTCAATTTTTTTCTGAATGTCAGTTTTTTCTTTTTCATAATGTTCAATATATCTGTTAAGTTTTGCTACATAATATTCATTTATATCTTTATAATCCTTAATTTCAGCTACACGCTCTACTGAATTGCATGATGCATAAAATTTTGCAGGATTCTGTTTTGTTCCATTATCAATATTTACAGCAACCCTGATTCCAGTAAAATCCGGAAGCACATTATATATCCTAATTACAGCTAATGTCGGTGATGTAAACATCACCGAAGTGTCATACATATCACCATTTCTATCTACCGTTTCATATGTATAGTTGTCATTCCCATCGTAAGCTTTATTTATAATACTGAATTCAACTTCCATCATTTTTGTATTTTCACAATACTGCCATTTTTCAAGAGTAAAAGTTCTGTCTGATAATTCAATTTGTGAATTAATGTCAGTTGACTTGTATTTTTCTTTCACTTTGAAAATGGCCTTTGAATTAAAGAAAAAGACGTATAAAATTATAATTGCTGCAACACCAGCAACAGCTTTTGCGTTCTGATTTTTCTTAAATTTATTTAACGCTTTTTGTATTTTTTCTTTCATTTTCTTTTTCCTTTCTTACATGGATACAGTCTGAAACTTCAGTACATCTGAAACATTCTTTTTTTATTCCAAAATTCCCGGCACATTTTTTCAATTCTATTCCTCCTCGTTTTTATACGTATATGTCATTGCATCTACCCACTCACCGTCAATATTTACTCCAAAATGTAGATGTGAACCTGTGCTTTCACCTGTTGAGCCGACCAGCATAATTACATCGCCGGCTTTCACTTCATCACCTGTATTCGCTATCAACTGGCTCGAATGATAATAATATGTTTTTATTCCGTTATGATGATCTATTATAATATGATAGCCGCAACTGTCATTGTAAGCTGAAGCTATTACTGTTCCGTCTCCGGCAGCAACAACTTCTGTTCCTGTCGGAGCTGCAATATCTGTTCCTTTATGAGCTTCAACAATTCCTGTTACCGGATTTTCTCTATCCGGGGCAAAATCAGATGTTATATTTGCTCTTGTATATCCCGGAAGCGGCCACAACAGCCCTAAGCCTTTACGTCCTACAAACCTTATTAAAATTGCCGGAATTTTAAAATTATAGTAATCTCTTACAACACCGTCTTCAGTCATATGAATTACTCTTGATTTTCCTACGTAAACTCCGGCATCACAATAATTGCCGTTTTCATCATGATAAATAATTACATCGCCCTCATACATTATCTGTGGTCTTATGTACGTTTTTTTATCTAGCTTATATGAAACATATCTGCTGTTAATTAAATCTTCATATGACGAATCAGGAAGATTATAATAATCTTCATCTGCATCACTTATGTATGTTGCATATATATTTTTTATAAATCCAAGTCTGTCACAGCCGTTTACATCTGAACCACCCTCTAGATAAGGAATATTACCTATCGCATTTTCAGCGTATCTTGCAACGCTTTCGCCTTGTTTTACTGCATCCTCACTTAATTCTTCCTTTTCTATCATAAGTTTGTTGATGTAATCGTCAGGATTCAAAAATTCTCCGTTTTTTTCGATTCCAAACTCGCAGATATAGCTGTCATATTCATTCATATATGTAACAATACCGATTGTTCGTCCTTTTTTTAATTCCCACCCGACCTCAACTGAAACATCTGAAAGATAGTTATAATGAAGCATGTAATCATCATGCTGTATCATTACGTTTGTGTAATCAGCGTATCTTGCAATATTTACGACTATACCATCCGCTGCACATAAAACAGGCTGTGCTTTAACTCCTTTATACAATTTGTACTTATATGAATCATCAAATTGTTTTATAGTTTGTGATAACGCCAGCGGTGCCTCAAATTCTTTTATGCCGCCTGTAAGAACATCAACGTACATTGCTACACTTATTGCAAAAGAAGAATTTCTGCTTCTTAATTCGTGTTCATCTTTATAATTCTTTGCTGTATCAACACTATATCCGCCATTTTCTTTTGCGTAAGAAACAAATCCTCTGTCAAATTCATATGACTGATACAATATATAAAGATTTGCTGTATCATATAGATCAACAACTCCACACATATCAAGAAGTGTCTTAACTTCTTTAACACCACAGCGTATAGAATAAGAAGTATTTATAATATCTCCATCTTCTTTACCGTATAATTCGTTTGATTCTTTATTTGATGATTTCATTACATCACCAAAGCCACCACCAGTTGAAACCTGCATTATTGCAAGAACAACATCTGTATAATATTCGATTCCTTCTTCTTTGCAATATTGATATGCCTGATTCCGCCATTGTTCAACTCCCTGTGAAAATGTTGTATAATCAGCATTAACTGAAAAACTGCTTCTCGATGAAACTATTACTACTATCATTAAAATAAGAAGTATTATAAAAAACCCAAAACTTGTAAACATTCCTGCAAACAGTTTTAAAATAAATTTTAACAGCTTAACACGGCTGTACGTATTAACAGCCTTTTCAGTCAATTCATTCATTAAGCACCACCCCTGAATAAATTAAGTTCGTCATGAGATGCATATACATTAAACTCAATATTTTTATCACCCTGAATAGACAAGATAAATTCTCCCTGGTGTAATCGTGGGATTCTCTTATATTCTGTCTCTGTAAGTGAAGTACCAAAAGCATTTTTAAGAGTTGGCACAAGACTTTCATCCTGAATGCCAATAAATTTATAATTTGAAAATGAAAATAAATCCTTTATTTGTTTAGTTGATTCCTCGCTTGAGCCATCAGGAATGCATTCTGAAATTGACTGTGTAGCAAGCAAAAGACCTCCGAAAACTTTTCGCATTTCTCGTTGCATATCAGTAAGCTGCTGAATTGCGACCGGAAATCTTGTGTTCATGATTTTATGTGCTTCATCAAATTCAATTAAAAAGTGAACAACATCATTTAATGATATCTGCCCCTCTTCATACATTTTCTTCATTATGAGGCCGTTCCTGGTACAGTTATCCCAGCACATAGAAAGCGTTTCATACAAAATTGTGTTTGCTATATGTGCTGGCAGTGAAGCTATATTTTTTATGTTAAACACAACTCCTTGCGTATCCATGATATTATCAATTGTTGTATGTCCATCCAGCATTTTTCCGTAGTTATCACGAACACTTTCAAACAATCTTCTTATATTTGAAAGTCTTACGATTTCATTAACAAGAAGCTGTTCTTCTGCTGCAGACTTCGGATTTTGTTGTTGTATCATATTCATTTCATAAGATACATAACCAATAAAATCTGAAATCGTAGGGTATTCTTCAGAATTGAAACCTGTAATAACATCACCCGGTTTAATTTCTTCAGGAAGAATCCCTGAATGAATATACATCTTTTTCACTACTTTATTAAAAGATATAATCTCCTGTGAGTTATGTTCTTGTGCCAATATCTCATAAATAAGTGAAAGTTTAGCTGAATGTCTTGACCAGCAAATTCCTTCATCTTCATCAACTTTTAAAATCTGAAACATATTATAAATTCCGTCTGTTCCATCAAGATTGATTGTTTTCCATCCGCATACATCAGCCATATATTTTAATTCACCGGTAACATCAAATAATCTTACAAAATCGCCTAAGATAAACGCATTATGCCCGATTTTTTTTAGGAGTGTTGACTTTCCTGAACCCATGTTTCCTAAAATCAGAACATTATAATATGTCCTGATTTTTGTTTTAAAAAACATATTAAAAATAACAGAGCCGCCACAGGCTGTACTTCCAAGATAAAGTCCGTTTGGATCACTTAAAGATGCAAAATGAAAAGGATCTCCTGCAGCAATAGCTTCGTCTAGAAGCGGAATTCCGTATCTTGAATTTACATTTTCAAGCTGTTTTTTATACGACATAAACATTGACTGAAATTCATACTGCTGTTCATTTAACATTACAGCACCTTTGTAATCATCAAGTTTGTTTAAAATCTCTTCCTGACGTTTTTCAAGTTCAGCTTTTGTATGTGCTGAAAAGAAAATTCTTACAACAACTGATTTTAAAACTCTCGACATACGCTTTACATTTTCGTAAAGCATATTCAGATCATCATATGCACTTACAGCGTCAGAAACACCAGTATCACTTCTTTCTGCTCCTGCACGTCCTCTATATTCACGCATGCTCCTTTTTATATTTGCAAGTGCATCTGTTTCATTTTCAGTATGAATATCAATTACAGTTATTGCACCCTCAAAATAGCAGACATCTGAAAGCCAGTGATTGTATATATACGTAGGAAATTTATATATCTGTATACATGCTTCATAGCCTGTGCCTGTACGTGCATAGTCTGTTAAAAATTTTATTCCGCCCTGGGGCTGAATAAACTCTAACAGTTCTGCATCATATTTCACACTTTCTGTACTATCACTGTTTTTTATCTCATTATTGTTTTTACTTTTTAGTTTCATAACTACCTCAAGCCTTAATATTTTTGTTATTAAGTTTCATAAGCACAATATCTTTTTCTTTCTTACTTATATTAATAAGAAGATTTTGAACTGATAGATTCTGTTTTATTAAAAGAGCATGTTTTCTATGCTCCTCAAAATCCCGGCTGAAATACATTATAAAAAATTCTTTTGTAAGCCTGTTTTTCTGAATCCATTCAAGCTCTTTCAATCTTATTTCAAGCTGATTTTTCCTGTATTCATTTTTACATGTTTCAATTTTATGACTGACGTATGCAATCTGTTCTTCACAATTCGTCGGAATATTAATGCTTATTATCTTCATATCATCTTTATATGTTGCAAAAAGTTCTGTAAGCTGCAACATATCTCTTTCAAGCTCATCTTCAGACTGTGTTGCAAAATCTTTACATTTAATGCCTACAATATCTAAAATTGAACCATCTTCATTGACATAACAGTTATTTTCTCTGTCATAACTGCGGATTTTTAACAGTTTTAATGTATTATGCTGCACTTTATTTTTCTTCATTTTTCATACTCTCCAAAATTTTATGGGTTTTTTCAATCTGTGAAATGTTTTTTAGCGGACGATATAAAGTTGTATCTCTTACCATCAGAATGTTTAACGCTTTTATCCTTTTAAATTTTGGATTACTTTTTGATTCGGCTGTCATGTATATTGCTACAAAAGCATTAAATATAACAAAAAATACAATCAGCTTATCATAAATAAAATTATTAAGAAGAATTGCTATAAATATCATTACAAGAATTGCAAGAATATCATTTATATAAAAGCGGCTGCTTTCTGAAATTTTTGTTCCTGATTTAAGATTATTTACTACAACGTATCTGTCTTTCATTATTCATCCTCTCCAAAATCAGTCTTAAATTTTGAATCTTTAAAAATTCTCGGCTGTTCTGTATTTTTCTTGACAGTTTCATCATTTACCTGTTTAACAACAGTTGAAATATCTGATGCTGTTTTAACTGATTTCAGGTTTTCTTTATTAACAGTTTTATTTACCTTTATGGAATCTGTTGATTTAGAAACTGTTTGTACTGTTTTAGCCTGTTTTACATTATCAGGCTGCTTCGGCTTTGTAGCTGCTTTCGCTGATTCTGTTTTTCCGGCTTTTATTTCCGGAGATTTCGTTTCAGGCTGCTTCAACTTTGTAGCTGCTTTTGCTGATTCTGTTTTTCCGGCTTTTATTCCTGAAACTTTCGTTTCAGGCTGCTTCAGCTTTGTAGCTGCTTTTGCTGATTCTGTTTTTCCGGCTTTTATTTCCGGAGATTTCGTTTCAGGCTGCTTCAACTTTGTAGCTGCTTTTGCTGATTCTGTTTTTCCGGCTTTTATTCCTGAAACTTTCGTTTCAGGCTGCTT